>BNJV01000279.1_pt1 | contig 126888 bp, 146 predicted proteins | sample 8540591 | NCBI WGS metagenome assembly BNJV01 (sample SAMD00202457, study PRJDB9452) | human saliva metagenome | host: Homo sapiens
AACTGACTTGTAATCAGTAGGTCGGGGGGGTTCAAGTCCTCTGGCCGGCACCATTTCTAATTAGAGCCATTAGCTCAGTTGGTAGAGCATTTGACTTTTAATCAAAGGGTCGAAGGTTCGAGTCCTTCATGGCTCACCATTCTTTTGCGGGTGTGGCGGAATTGGCAGACGCACTAGACTTAGGATCTAGCGCCTCACGGCGTGGGGGTTCGACTCCCTTCACCCGCACCATTCTAGATATTCGCGAAAGTAGTTCAGGGTAGAACATCACCTTGCCAAGGTGAGGGTCGCGGGTTCAAATCCCGTCTTTCGCTCCAATAGTTAATATAGTGCCGGGGTGGCGGAACTGGCAGACGCACAGGACTTAAAATCCTGCGGTAGCAATACCGTACCGGTTCGATTCCGGTCCTCGGCACCATTATATTAGCGCCCATAGCTCAATTGGATAGAGCGTTTGACTACGGATCAAAAGGTTAGGGGTTCGACTCTCTGGGCGCGCCATTAATCGAACGGGAAGTAGCTCAGCTTGGTAGAGCACTTGGTTTGGGACCAAGGGGTCGCAGGTTCGAATCCTGTCTTCCCGACCATTTTAAAAAAATTATTATTTAGGGGCCTTAGCTCAGCTGGGAGAGCGCCTGCTTTGCACGCAGGAGGTCAGCGGTTCGATCCCGCTAGGCTCCACCATTTTAAATATTGAATTTAAGCCTTTATTGGCGGCGTAGCTCAGCTGGCTAGAGCGTACGGTTCATACCCGTAAGGTCGGGGGTTCGATCCCCTCTGCCGCCACCAATAAATAGTTTAGTGAATTCTAAAGGAACACGGACTCTTAGCTCAGTTGGTTAGAGCTATCGGCTCATAACCGATCGGTCGCAGGTTCGAGTCCCTGCAGAGTCCACCATTTTTTTAAGGAGGAATACCCAAGTCCGGCTGAAGGGATCGGTCTTGAAAACCGACAGGAGTGTAAAAGCTCGCAGGGGTTCGAACTCCCTTTCCTCCTCCATTTTTTTATTATCGCGGGATGGAGCAGTCTGGCAGCTCGTTGGGCTCATAACCCAAAGGTCGATGGTTCAAATCCATCTCCCGCAATTTTTTTATAACTAGGTCCCGTGGTGTAGCGGTTATCACGCCTGCCTGTCACGCAGGAGATCGCGGGTTCGATTCCCGTCGGGACCGCCATTTTTTTATGTATAAATTTAATATTGCCTCGATAGCTCAGTTGGTAGAGCAATGGATTGAAGCTCCATGTGTCGGCAGTTCGACTCTGTCTCGAGGCACCATGTTGCCGGCCCTAGCTCAGTTGGTAGAGCAACTGACTTGTAATCAGTAGGTCGGGGGTTCAAGTCCTCTGGCCGGCATTTTTTTATATTTTTGGGAAGATAGCGAAGAGGCTAAACGCGGCGGACTGTAAATCCGCTCCTTAGGGTTCAGTGGTTCGAATCCACTTCTTCCCACCATTCTTAGGGACGTAGTTTAACGGTAGAACAAAGGTCTCCAAAACCTTTGGTGTGGGTTCGATTCCTGCTGTCCCTGTTTATTGAAGTATATCAATTGATGTACTTTTTTTGTTTCTAATTATAAATTTTTAAGTATATTTTTAGGAAATATATTTTTAATGATGCCTTTTAAATAGTGGTTTTTAGTGTTTTGTATTTGGGAAATACTTTTGACTTTTTATAAAAAAAATATGTTATTGTAGTATTGTGTTTGAATCTTAGGAGGTAAAATATGAGTGAAAGTGTAAAAACCTTTTAGTAAATTATATGATTTAACTCAAAGGGCTGAAAAAGGTAGGTATATCTGATGATGATGTACTTAGAGAAATTAGAATAGAAAAGATAGTACCTAACAAGTACCAACCTCGTAGGGAGTTTACTGAAGAAAAAATAAAAGAATTAGCAGAATCAATTAAACAAAATGGTTTATTACAGTCTATAACTGTAAGAGATATGGGTAATGGATTTTATGAATTAATAGCTGGAGAACGACGTTTACGTGCTCTAAAATATTTGGAGTATCCCACAACAAAAGCTATTGTTAAAGAGCTTACTAATGAACAAATGGCTACTCTAGCATTAATTGAAAATATTCAAAGGGAGGAATTGACTCCTATTGAAGAAGCTTATGCATATCAAGAACTATTAAGTATTAATAATTTAACACAAGACGAATTAGCAAAATCACTTGGTAAAACTCAAGCTACTGTAGCTAATAAACTTAGATTACTTAAATTATGTAGTAAAGTAGTAGATGCGATTAATTCTAAACGAATTACAGAAAGACATGGGCGAGCAATGGTTAAATTAGATCCTAGTGCCCAAGAAAAAAATATTGAATCAAATTTTAACACAAAGTTTAAATGTTTCTCAAACAGAAGAAAGAATTGAAACATATTTGCGTATCAAAAACGAAACTAAAAATAATGATTCAACACAACCTAACTATGATGCTCAAAAAATATTAGCAAGATTAACAAAAGATATTGCTAAACTTGAAGAAAAGTATGGAGTTAGTTTAAATAAAGAAGAAGAAGAAGGAATGGAAAGTATTGTTGTAAAAGTAACAGTACCTAGATACATTTAGAGTGAGGTAAATAATGAAAATTTTAGCAATATGTAATCAAAAAGGTGGAGTAGGAAAAACTACAACAGCTATTAACTTAGCTGCCTCTTTGGCACATTTAAAGAAAAAAGTTCTTTTAATAGATACTGATCCACAAGCTAATGCAACTAGTGGTGTAGGTGTAGATAAAGCTACTGTAGAACAATCAGTTTATGATATTTTAGTTGATGAAGTAGATATCAACGATGTAATCACTAAAACTGCATATGAAAATTTAGATATAGTACCATCTAGTATTGCTCTAGCTGGTGCGGAAGTTGAACTAGTTTCAGCAATTAGTAGAGAACAACGACTTAAAAATGCTATTTCAGAAGTATCAGGAAAATATGATTATGTAATTATTGATTGTCCCCCATCATTAGGATTAATAACATTAAATTCACTAACTGCAGCTAGTGGTGTTATTATCCCTGTACAAACAGAGTATTATGCTCTAGAAGGATTAAGTCAATTAATGAATACATTTAATATTGTAAAAAAACATCTTAACTCAAAACTTGATATTTTTGGAGTTTTACTTACTATGACTGATAGTAGAACTAATATTTCAAATCAAGTTGGAGAGCAGGTAAGAGAACACTTTTAAAGGTAAAGCATTCAATACTGTTATAGCAAGAACAGTAAGATTGAGTGAGGCACCAAGTTTTGGAGAACCTATAATTGAGTATGCGAAAAACTCAAATGGAGCAAAACAATACTTATCATTAGCTAAAGAGGTGATAGAACGTGGCTAAAAAATCAGGTAAAGGATTAGGGCGTGGCTTAGATGCAATCTTTGCTACAGAAAATGTAGAAATAATAACAGATAATGATAAGGTCTTAGAAATTTCATTAGAAGAAATTAAAAAGAATCCATATCAACCAAGAACTATTTTTAATGAAGAGAAGCTAGATGAATTAAAAGAATCTATTGAAAAAAATGGTTTATTACAGCCAATAGTAGTAAAAAAAGCTGTAAAAGGATACTATATAATAGCTGGAGAAAGACGTTTCAGAGCTTTTGAACTATTAGGTAAAGAAACAATACCTGCTATTGTAAAAGAGATGACTGACGAAGAAATGATGGTTTTCAGTGTATTAGAGAACTTGCAACGTGAAGACTTATCAGCCTTAGAAGAATCAGAAAGTTACAAAAATCTAATGGATAAGATGGAACTGACTCAAGAAGAATTAGCTAAAAAACTTGGTAAGAGTCGTCCATATATAGCAAATAGTCTAAGACTTTTAAAACTTCCAACAGAAATTAAGAATAAGCTACTAAGCGGTGAATTAAGTGCTGCTCATGCAAGAACATTACTTGCATTAAAAAAACAAAAAAAAGCAATGTTAGAAGTATGTGATAAAGTTATTGAACGAAAAAAATGTCAGTTCGTGAATTAGAAGAATATGTAACAAAAATTATTAAAACCAAAAAGAAATTAAAAAAAGCTAAACCAAAAGATATATTTATCGAAGAACAAGAAAAATATATTGAAAAAAACGTTTAGGTACTGTAGTTACAATAAAAACAAGGTAGAAATAAAAAAAGGTAAGATAGAAATTGAATTTAAAGATAATGATGAATTCGAAAGAATTTTAGAGTTATTTAAGGATTAGAATATGAATTTAATTAAAGAAAAAAATTTTCAAAAAAATATTTTATAATTCAGAACTAGGTTTTCAAATTTTGGAGAAGTTAATAACGATTATTTTTAATTATTATTATAGCTTCAATTAGTGTCAAGCTTTGTAATAAACTAGTAGATTATATTATGCTAACGAAAGATAATGCTAATAAAAAATTCAAAATTAAATCTAATGAGAAAAGATCAGAAACACTTCATAAATTAATTAGAAGTGCAATTAGATACACAATCTATTTTATAGCATTCTTTCAAATTTTATCAACACTTGGTATAAATACAACTAGTATAGTAGCAAGTGCTGGTATTGCATCTGTTGCGATTGGTTTTGGGGCTCAAAGTTTAGTGAAGGACATAATTTCAGGATTTTTCATTATTTTGGAAGGACAATTTGATGTAGGTGACGAAGTAAAATTATATAATCAAGCTGCATTTATCGCTGGCGGGAGTGTAATGTCTTTAGGTCTCCGTTCAACAAAAGTTCGTTCAGGTAATGGTGAAATCTACTTTATTCCTAATGGATCTATTAATCAGGTAATTAATTATTCATTAACTTATAACTTAGCAGAAGTAAAATTTTCTATTCATATAGATAAAACAATAGATGCCGTAGAAGAACAAATAAAAAAAGTTCTAGATATAGCAAATAGCAGTGAAAAATATCGTAATTTATTATAAAAAAATGATAAATTGCATATGAATAATATTGAACAAATTGCAGATAATATAATTACATTAAATATTGTTGGTAAAGCCAGAGTAGGAAAAAAAGAAAATGTTGAAACAATGTTAAGAAAAAGACTTTTTTTCAATGAGTTCAAAGATAAATTAACATTATTAGAAGAGAAATAGGAGTGTTAAACAATGGAATATGGTTTAAATGATATTGTTGAAATGAAAAAAACAACATCCATGTGGTACTAATAGATGGCAAATTACTCGAATGGGTGCTGATATTAAGATAAAATGTTTAAAATGTGACAATAACATTATGATGCCACGACGAGAGTTTAATAAAAAAATAAAAAAAAGACAATAGAAAAAAACATTCTTAAAGAAAACGAAAGACAACAAACATTCTGTTTTTGTTGTCTTTTTTTATGTTATATCATTTTTTTCTTTTTACAAAATTAACAATACCGTTAGAAACAGCAGAAATATAAAATGAGAATAATTCATCTGTAGTTAATTCGGGATTTTCAGACCAATAATCTAATATAGCTATAAAGCCGCCAACTAAAAAAATTGGAATAATAATTTTTTTCTTGATTGCTAGCATTAAAAGTAGCAAGATTAAATGTTTTTTTAAAAAAATATCAAGCATAGTTAAACGTAATTTTTTTCTAAAGCTATTGCTTCCGTTGGAACTAAGTAATATAGTGATTTCTTTTTAAATGCTCTTTTAAATACAATAAAAAAATTATTATTAATATTAACATAATCAGTAAGATTAAAAATCTTTAGTAATCTTTTTGTCGATTTGCTCAATAGTATTAGAGTGATATGAAATAACGTGATTTAATATATTATCTTCAATTTTTTTCTAGAAGATCGTATTTATCAAGATAGTGTCGATAAAACGTAGAACGATTAACGTCAGCAAGTTCAGTGATATCATTAACAGTAATTGCCTCGAACTTTTTAGTTTCCATTAATTTTAGTAGTGTTTCTTCAAATTTTTTTCTGAGTTTTTTTGTTGTTTTTTTATATATGCCATAGAAGTATCCTTTTTTTATTTAAAAAGAAACAATTTAGTACAAGTTGTTGAAAAATGCAACAAGTTGATGTAATTTGATTCTCGTTTTTTTATTTATAAAGAGTATATAATAAAAACATCAAAAAAAGCAACACTGTGTTGCAAAAAAATAAAAAAAGAAATTTAAATTTATTTAGAAGATAACTTCTAAATATGAAATGGAGGAAAAGACAATGAAAAAAATACGGAAAAATAACAGGAATACTTCTTGCTGCTGTATCGGTAATAATGAGTATATTTATGAGTACTCAAATACCAGTAGTAAATCCAAAAAAATAACAGATTTACCTTTAGCAATAGTAAATCAAGATAAAAATGAAACAACTACAGCCATGGTAGAAAAAATTAAACAAAATTCTACTTTAAGTGACAAATTAAGTGTTAAATGGGTAGAAGTTGATTCAAAAGATGAAGCTGTAGAAAAAATGAATAATGGAGAATACTACGGAGCATTAGTAATTCCAGAAAATTATACAAAAAGTTTAGCAACATTAGCTACACCAAATCCACAGTTTCCAGAATACACAGTAATAGTAAATCAAGGTAAAAATAGTCAAGTATCAACACAAGTAACTCAATTATTAACACAAATAGCAAGTAAAAATGGTGATGCAGTAAGTACTCAAATAATTAAACGTGCTGAAGCGGCTAATCAACCACTTCCTGCAAAAGTAGTAGAAAATTTAATGAATCCAGTAAAAGTGAATGTTGAAAATATTAATACTACAGGTGATTTTTCTAGTGCACCAGCAGTATTATTCACTCCAATTTGGATTTCTAGTTTATTAGGTAGTATTCTACTATTTTATTTTGGAAGAAAAGAATCAAACTCAGTTAAAGGAAAAGCTCTTCAAAGAACAACAGAAATTGGTATTATAGGATTAGTTTCTATAGTTGGTGGCTTATTAGCACCACAATTAGTAGAATGGATTTTAGGCGTATCTGTAGATAATTATTCAGTAACTGCAACTTTTTTAGGTATTAGTATATTTGCATTTATGTTACTAATATTTGGTACATTAAGTATCTTAGGTATTGCAGGAGTACCAATATTTGTATTATTATTATTCTTTGGGTTACCATTATTACAATTAGCACCAGAGATGTTAAATGGTTTCTATACAAAATGGGTAACACCATGGTTGCCAATGCGTATGCTTTATGATGGAGTTAAAAATATACTATTCTTTGGTCAAGGATTATGGAATGAAGCTACTAAAGAATTAACTTATGTTGCAATAGTAGGTATAGTATTAGTATTTACTAGTATCTTTAAGAAAGAAAAAGTAAAAGTTAATAAATAGAACCTAAAAAAAACTAGTAGATATTTCTACTAGTTTTTTTAATTAAACCCTATTTATAAATTTTTTTCTAAAAACTCCAGTTATCTATTTTTTTACCACGAAAATCTAACTCTTTATAATTAACGTTTTTCATAATTATTTTTTTCATGTAAAAGTGCTTATTCTTTTCAATATTTGTAACAAATGATAAAGATTTCCCTTATTATTAATAACAAAAGAATCAAGATAATTTAAAAAAATTTACTTCCTATATTTTTGACCTTGATACTTTGGAGAAATAGCAAGGATCATTAAATACCAGTCCAGATTTGTTTCTTTTTCTTAGGTACTCAGTAGTTTTTATCGTTAAATACGAAAAAAATGATAAAATATTGTATATTGATACATATTTCAATAGAGACATTCCACCATGGATAATATATTTAATGAGAGAAATATCTTTTGTGTGAAGAAGTGCTACTCCCACAGGAATATTGTCTTTTTTCTACAACTATACAAATTCCAAATTTTTATATAAAGCTTGATAAGTAATTTATACAAGGCTGATAGATAATCCTCATAGCTTTTTATTTTTTTGTATATATTTGGTTTTTAGCAGTGCAAAATAATGGATAGTCTATAAAAGCTTCTTTACATATATTTGCTAATGTGTCAATTTCGTCTATATTTGCCTTTACGATACTTAATGATAATTACCTCCTAGCGAAATTATAATATTATATATTGATATCCTTTTATATTTACTATTATAACATACTTAAACGTATTTTATCATTAATTTGACTATACCAGTAATAGAATTATTGATTTATTAAATGAATCTCTATACCATTTGGATCAGTAATAATAGTTTTATTAGATAATTCTTGAACAATATTAACATTGTTTTCTTTTATATTGTTAATAACATTAGTATAGGTAACGTTATTTACAAATATTATCTCAAAATAAGCTAATCCAGGAGTACCTTTTTGACGTAGATTTAGATTAGGACCAGCCCACTGATTAACAGCTAGGTGATGATGATAATCTCCGTAAGCAATCCAACTTGCACTAGGTACAGTGAATTTATCTTTGAATCCAAGTACTTTTTGATAAAAACTTGTTGATTCTGAAGAGTTTTTAACACTAAGGTGAACATGACCAATAGTAGTACCAACTGGAAGAGTATAAGGAATTACTTTTTCTGATATACTTAGTAAATAATCTGCATCTAGTTGTTCTGTTACGCCAACTATTCTTCCATCTTCACGTTTATCCCAAGTACTTTCATCTTTATCGTAATAAACTTCAATACCATTACCTTCTATATCAGCTAGATAAAGAGCATTACTATATCCGTGGTCAGCTCCACCATCGAGAGGAGTATTAGTATCAATGAAATGACGTAATATATTTGCCAAGTCTTGTTTGCTCGGAACTAAATAGGCTATATGATATAAACCATATGAGCGTACTAGAGGACCTTCAACTTTGTTTAGGTAAAGCAGAGGAGTATTATCTTTGATACCAAGAGTAGCTCCTTGGGGATTGCTTGATATTAATTCCATTCCCATTGATTCTGTATAAAATTTAATTTGTCTTTCTAGATTTACTACATTTAATGTTGCAGTACCTAGTTTAATATATGAATTATATTTTTTTCCATAAGTATTACCTTCTTTTTTTAATTATTAGGTAATTTATTACCTTGTTATATAGTTTACAGCTAGTAATATAATTTGTAAAGTACGTGTTTTTTTATAATAGTAAGTATCTTTTATGATACTAATTACTTATATTAAGGAAATATATTAGAAAAAAATAATTTAAAAAAATAGTAATATTAAATGCTAAGATAGAGTTTTTTTATGTTATAATAGTGTAGTTGAATAGGATAAACCTAAGAAAAAACGAAATAATATAACGAAAAGGAGTGATTAATACTATGGCATTAACAGCCGGAATAGTAGGATTACCAAACGTAGGAAAAAGTACTCTTTTTAATGCGATAACAAAAGCAGGAGCATTAGCGGCGAACTATCCATTCGCAACTATCGATCCAAACGTAGGAATAGTAGAAGTTCCAGACCATAGATTAAATAAATTAACTGAACTTGTTGAACCTAAAAAAACTGTACCAACATCATTTGAATTTACTGATATTGCAGGTATTGTTAAAGGAGCATCAAAAGGTGAGGGCTTGGAAATAAATTTTTAAGTCATATTCGTGAAGTAGATGCAATTTGCCAAGTTGTTAGATGTTTTGAAGATGAAAATATTACACACGTTGCAGGTGGGGTAGATCCATTATACGATATAGAAGTTATTAACTTAGAGTTAATTCTTGCAGACCTTGAAAGTGTTGAAAAACGTATAGGTCGTGTAGAAAAACAAGCTAAACAAAAAGATAAAGATGCTGTAGCAGAATTTGGAGTGTTATCTAAAGTACGTGATATACTTAAAGAAGAAAAACCAGCGCGTCTTTTAGAACTAGACAAAGAAGAACAAAAAATTGCTAAAGGATTACACTTATTAACAATGAAACCAATGCTTTATGTTGCGAATGTTAGTGAGGATGACCTATTAGATGTTGATGCTAACAAACATGTTGCAAGTGTGCGTGAATTCGCTGCAAGCGAAGGAAGTAAAGTTATCGTTGTTTGTGCGAAGATTGAAGAAGAAATGGCTGCGCTTGAAGATGAAGAAAAAGCTATGTTCTTAGAAGAATTAGGAATAGATGAAAGTGGTCTAGATAAACTAATTAAAGCAAGTTATAATCTATTAGGATTAGCAACATACTTTACAGCAGGTGTTCAAGAAGTTCGTGCATGGACATTCAAAAAAGGTATGCTAGCTCCTGAATGTGCAGGAATTATTCACTCAGATTTTGAACGCGGATTTATCCGTGCAGAAACGGTAAGTTATGATGACCTAGTGGAATACGGTAGCATGGCAAAAGCAAAAGAAGCTGGCCGTGTTCGTCTAGAAGGTAAAGAATACGAAGTAAAAGATGGCGATATAATGCTATTTAGATTTAACGTATAGTAATAAAAAAATAAAAATTATAATAGTTTAAACCTATGTTGTATTTTTGTACACATAGGTTTTTTTCTTTCTCTGTAAAAAAACTGAAATGTGGTATAATATAATTTATTACAAAAAAATTTTTCAAGGGGAATTACTATGTTTTTACGCTTTTTTTCATAACCCATTGTTATTAGCAAAATTAACTTGGTATGAATATTATATTAAAGGAAGCAAAAACAAAGTACCGCAGAGTATAAAATAAAAAAAGAATAATTAAAGATGTTACAGGTGAAAAAGCTTACTGAATTTTTATGTATACAATAGTGGTTTGTCTACACCTAAGTTATCAAAAAATGGATTCCAAGCAACAGCTATTTATATCCCAAAATATAAAGAAATACTAGTAATTTTTTTAGAGGTAGTGAAAAAGAGGATATAAGTGACTGGTTTTATAATTATACTGGTATAGTATCAGGTGAAAATACTAGCCAAATAGATTCAGCATTGGCCTTTGTTAGATATTTAAAAAGAAAGATAACTGATTTTGATGAGTGCTATAAAGTAGCTGCTGGTCATTCATTGGGAGGACATTTAGCAACAACTGTACAATTGTTAAAAAGCACCATTCCAACGAGTATATACGTACAATACGGCTTTTACCACAGCTAAATCAATTAAGAAAAATATGATAAAAAAATTCAATAAAAAAAGCTAGAGGAATATTTCTTGGAAAAAGATTTGGAGATGACAAACAAACTTCAAAGCTTTTACTGAAAAATTATTATATTAAACATAGTCATCATATTTATAACTATGTTAGAAAAAAATGATTTTTGTTCAATCTATGAATATGACTGTTGGAACATTTTTCTGTAGGTAAGACTATAGAATTTCCACCAATATTAAAAAAAACTTTGTTTCGCCGGATGAGTTTTTTTATCGGAAGAAGACTCTTATGAACTTGATAGATTATTTGGTGATTTTTTTACAAACATTTATTATCTATCGGTATTTTTACCTGATATGGTAAAAAGATAAGCAAAAAAAGAAATTGCGGATGAGTTTGTAAATTTTTTTAATCTCAGAAATAAAAGATCCTATTCACAACCAAATAGTGAGTATAGGAAGCTGGGGTAAAAAAAGTGATGGTTCAGATATAAAAAAATCGTATAGAGTATTTAAAGCGCTATATAATTATATGCTTTATCTTGCTCACTCTGGAATAATTCCTGAGGATGTAATTAACAGTGAAGAAAGTAAACAGGCGAGCACTTTTATACCAAGAGGTATTAGGTAATGCCACAGCAATTAATCTAAAGAATCTTTTAAAACCGCTACAAGAATTCTATACATTAATAAAAGCAATTTATACTTTAGTTAATGCGAAAGAGTTTGATGATGTAGAAGGATGGGTTGAATTAGCTCAGGCTCATGACTTACCAATGTTTTACGATGTTTTAGAATAATAAAAAAAGTGTCTACATTTATTGTAGACACTTTTTTGTTGACTTACTAATTAGAATTTCTAATTCCGTCTATTGGAATTGGCGTTTTGCTTACGTTGTCTTTCTAATTCTTTCTGTCTTTCTATTTCTCTTTGTCTTTCTTTTTCTAAACGCTCTTTTTCTTTCTTCTGCCTATCTAACTCTTGTTGTTTTGCAGCTTCTTGTTTAGCGGCGGCGTCTTGTTTTTTTCTTTCTCTTGCCTCTTTTTCTTGCTTTTTCTTTTTCCTGTTTTTTTCTTTATCAGTAGTAGTTGTTGTTGAAGTTGTTGGTTTTTTAACTACTGCTTTTGTAACTTCACCATAGATAACAGTTTTATCGATATTTGATCCAAATTTAAGATTAACTTTATCTTTTGATAATTCTTGGAAATCGCTTGGTACTATATCAGGTGTACCACCTTTACCGTTATTTTGTGGGTTTATATAAGCATCTACTACCGAACTTGGTCTTTCAAAGGCAGTATCAGGAGAGATTAAACTACTATCATAGGCATAAATTGCATTCATTAAATGTGACCACATCTTGTGTCCGTAAGAATAGTCCGGAACTGTAGCAGGTTTATCATAACCTGTCCAAGTACCAAGTGTAATCTTAGTAGAACCACCTACAACCCATAAGTCTTTATAGTACTCTGAAGTACCAGTTTTTACAAATAGGTTCTTAGTATTAAAGCTTAGGGCAGCAGCGATATCTGGTGCTGTACCGTAACCTGTGTTAATAACATCATTAAGCATATTTAACATTAAATAACTAGTTGAGTCTTTGTAGACTTGAGTAGGTTTTACCTCAGCAGAGAAGACAACTTTGTTATTGTGATCACGAATTTCTTGGATAATGTATGCTTTATTATATTTACCATTATTAGCAAAAGTAGAAAATGCAGCTGTATTTTCCGCTACAGATACCCCATAGTTCATACCACCAAGGGCAGTAGCTAAGTTTTTCTGGTCGGCTTCAGTAAGACGTTTGAAGTCCATTTTTTCTAAATATTCTTTTGCAGGATTCTCATTTATAAATGCAGAATATAGACGTACTGTTGCAAGGTTAAGAGATCTTGCTAATGCCTGTCTAGCAGGTAAGTATTTATATTCTGTTTGTGAGAAGTTTTCAGGTTTCCAACCTTCAAAGTTAAATCTCTTATCTAGTAATGTTGAGTTAGGAGTAATATATCCTTTATCCATTGCTGGTCCATATACTAGAAGTGGTTTAATAGTAGAACCTGGAGAACGGTGAGTTCTTGTAGCGTGGTTAAGTTGTTGTTTATTATAATCCATACCACCTACGAACGCTAAAATCTTACCTGTTCCATTTTCTACAACAGTTGCCCCGATATCAAGAGGATAAGTAACTCCATCTTGAGTTGAAGAAGGGTAAGAAGCGAATTGTTTTTTTAGCTTCTTGAAGTTTATCATATAAGTTTTTTTAATTAATGTTGTTTTTAACTGTGTAACCACCAGTTATAAATTTAGTTTTATGTTTTTCAATAAGATCATCTCTATATGAGCTATCTTCTTTAAATTGTTGTTCTTTGTTATTCTTTTTAGCAGTTTGTTCAGCTAAAATTTCCGCAGCAGCAGTTACAACTTCATCACGAATATATGGATAATCAGTATATTCAGTAGCTTTTTCTTTTATAAAAGCACCTTTAATATTAAATTGTAGAGCTTCGTTATACTGATCTCTTGTGATAAATCCATTATCTTTCATTTGGTCAAGTACGTATTTTTGACGATCAAAACCAACTTGTAGTTCCTCATCGCTTTTTACGTTACCTGAACCATCGAAAGGTGTATATTTATATGGGGATTGAACAAATCCAGCTAAGTAAGCAGCTTGTGCAATATTTAAATCTTTTGAGTGAACTCCAAAGATACTTTGAGCAGCTGTTTCAATACCACTAATATTTTGACCTAAACTATTTTTCCCGAAAGGAGCAACGTTTAAGTATGTTTCCAGAATTTCTTCTTTAGAAAAAGTTATTATCAACTCTTAGTGCTAATAAAATTTCTTTTGCTTTTCTTTCATAAGATCTAGAGTTATCTAATAATTGGTTTTTTTACTAATTGCTGAGTTATTGTACTACCCCCAGTGTTACCAGATTTAGTTACTTCACTAAAAACTAGCACGAACGATAGCTAATGGCTCAACTCCACTGTTAGAATAGAAGTTAGAGTCCCTCACTCGCAATTATTGCATTTTTTTGCATTTTCACCAATGTCGTTATAACTTACTACTTTTCTAATTAACTCTGAGTTAATAGTTCCTAATTTTTTTCTCCACTTCCAAAGTAAACATCACTACTTTTTTTGAAATGTTATTAACTTGTTCTAGCATTTCTTCATGATTCATAAGTGGCTGATCTTTAACAAGTCCACCCTACAAAACCCTAAAAGCTACTCCTGAACCAAGACTTAAGCATACGGCCGTAGGAAGTAGTAATTTCTTTAGAATAGAAGAACGATTCTTTTTCTTTTCCATTAAAAATCTCCTTGTTTTTAACTTCTGTTTATTACTTCATTAAATTTTAATAATTATATTATAACATAAAAACTTTAAAAAAATTATAAAAATAAAGTGAGAAAAAAAGAGAACTTTTGTAATTAAAAATAATGAAAAAGATGAAAGTTATATAAAAAAATGTGATATAATTGTGTTAAATGTATGAAAATTTGACTACGGAGGAGTATTGATGAGTAAATTATTAGACGATTTAAAATTTAGAGACTTAGTTTACCAACAGACAGATGAAGAAGGAATAGCAAAATTATTAGAAAATGAAAGTGTATCTATTTACTGTGGAACAGACCCTACAGGGGACTCTCTACATGTAGGTCATTTACTACCATTTTTAACATTACGCAGATTTGCTCAGCATGGACACAAACCAGTTGTCTTAGTAGGTGGTGGAACAGGAATAATAGGTGACCCATCAGGAAGAAGTGAAGAAAGACAACTTCAAAGTTTAGAGACAGTTGCAGAAAATGCTAAAAAATTAGAAAATCAACTTAGAAATATTTTCCGTGGGCATGATAATATTGAATTTGTTAACAATGGAGATTGGTTAGGAAAACTTTCTATGATTGAGTTTTTACGTGATTATGGTAAATTAATCAACGTTAATTACTTATTAGCAAAAGATTCAGTATCAAGCCGTTTAGAAAATGGATTATCATTTACTGAGTTTAGTTATGCTTTACTACAAGGAATCGACTATGCTCATTTAAATGAACACCACAATGTTAAGATACAATTAGGTGGTTCTGACCAATGGGGTAATATAACTACTGGATTAGAAATTATGAGAAAACTTCGTGGAGATGTCGAAGCATATGGATTTACTATTCCATTAATGTTAAAATCTGATGGAACTAAATTTGGAAAATCAACTGGAGGAGCTGTTTGGTTAGACCCAGAAAAAACAACTCCATATGAGTTTTATCAATTCTGGTTCAACACAGCAGATAGTGATGTAATCTCTGCAATTAAGAAATTTACATTCTTAGAAAGAGAAGAAATCGAAAAACTAGAAGAAAGTGTAGAAAAAGAACCACATTTACGACTAGCACAAAAAGCATTAGCTGAAGAATTAGTTAAAATTGTTCATGGTGAAAAAGCCTTAGAGAGTGCATTAAACATTACAAAAGCATTATTCTCAGGAAACGTTAAAGAATTAACTCACGATGAACTTCAAGAGGCAGTTAAGGGAATGCCAAAATCAGAAGCTGAGAAAAAAGAATACAATATTGTTGATTTCTTAGTGGAAACTAAACTAGTACAATCTAAACGTCAAGCTAGAGAAGATGTTAATAATGGAGCTATTTATGTAAATGGTGATAGAATTACAGATTTAGATTATGTAATTGGAGCTGAATCACGTTTAGAAGACGCATTTACAGTACTAAGACGTGGTAAGAAAAAATATCAATTAGTAGAGTACAAATAATAAATAATAAAGGAGCAATTTGCTCCTTTATTAAAATAGAAATATCTATATAAACAAAAAGAGGAGAAAAAAATGAATCTAAAAAGAAGTTGTTGGGAAAGAAGCTGTAAAATATGTAGAGGATGGAATGATTGTTGGCCTTGGAACTGGTTCAACTGTATTTTATTTTGTTCATGCTTTAGCGGATAGAGTAAAAGAAGGCTTGAATATCCAAATGGTATCTACATCAATTCAAACTGTAGAACTAGCAAAAAGTCTAGGTCTTAACATAAAAGAATTAGAAGAAATTGATCATATTGATTTAGCAGTTGATGGTGTAGATGAAATCGATAAAAACTTCAACGCTATAAAAGGTGGGGGAGCAGCACTATTTAGAGAAAAAATAGTTGCAGATATAGCGAAAGAAGTTATTTGGATTTATGACGAAAGTAAGGATGTTGAAAAACTTGGTAAGTTTAATTTACCAGTAGAAATACTTCCTTTCGGATACAGCCACACTGTTAGAAAATTGACAGAAGCGGGACTAAATCCTGTAATAAGAAAAAAAGATGGAGAAATTTTAATTACAGATAATCACAATTATATTGCAGATTTACACCTTGGATATGGTTTTTGATATAGAAGAAGTAAAAACAAAAAAATTAGCTAATATAGTAGGTGTAGTTGAACATGGATTATTCTTAAATATGTGTAAGCTATGCATTAAAGGAACACCAGGAGGAGCTGTAATAATAAATAATCCTAATAAATAAAAAGAATATTGTATGAGAAAAAAAGTTATTTAAAAAGGCGTTTTTGTTATTTATAATTATGACGATAGGTGTATGCTTTGGCTACGACTATGTTTACAAAAAGATAATATACAAAAAGCTCTTTTGAAGGATTAGAAACTCAGTATTCTAATGGTAGAGCTTATGAACCGGGAGAGGCTGGATATGCTGTTGTAAAAATTATAAATATTGAAGAAACAAATATAGAGGATGATAAATTATCGGATGGTGAAAAATTCTATTTGGTAGAGCATGATAAAGGTACTACAATGTTGAAAGCAACCCCCGATGAAGTAAAAAAAATGCTGGGGGACTCTGTTACTAAGGATGCAAAGTTATACAACATGGAAAAGCCTATCTATGCGAAAATTGAAGGTTATGGACCAAAAAGAGGAAGAAAAAATAGAACAACTACAGTACCTGTTGAATTAAGAGAAAAATTCGAAGATGCGTATAAGTCTAGTTATATTAGATCAAAGAAATTAGGAAGAATCTTAGCTGATTATAAAAAAGGTGACGATCAAACTACTATAAAAAATAGAGAAAAAGAAAGACCGTTTTTATGTTGATATTTATATGGAAACTTTAGGAAGTACATATAATTTATTAACATTAGGCGGTAATGCAATAGCCATTTTAATTTCTTTATGGATGCTAAAAAAACTATTTATAGAAGAGTACGTGGGAACAAAAGAAAGTTATGAAAGATTGTTTGTGGCTTTATCCTGAAACTGAACGTGATTTAGATATTATTCTAAGAGAAGCGACGTTTTCAGATGAACAGTTGAATATATTAATATATAAAGACATGTTTATTAGCTATTCAACTGTATTTATAGTAGAATATATAGCAGATATACAAAGTATTGAAATTAATAAAACAACGGGTAAAAAAATAATAAGAAATTTTTATCATATGAGAATAAATACGTATCATAGTAAAAGCGCAAGTAGTTAATTTCAATAAAAGAGTAGTAGAAAAACATTTGAAAAAGCTAGTAGATACATTAAGGTTTGATTATGGAATACCAGCAAGATTAACATTTTATATAGATGAAGGAGAAAGGTAGAATAAAATGGAAGATTTAAAAGATAGAGTAATAGAAGCATTAGAGAACGTAATTGACCCTGAGTTAGGTATTGATATTATGAACTTAGGTTTAGTTTATGATGTTAAAATGAGTGACGATAATAAACATGCTATTGTTGATATGACACTTACATCAATGGGATGCCCATTAGCGCCAGTAATTATTGAGCAAGTAGAGACTGCGATGCTAGGTGTTGATGAAATAGAAAAAGTTGATGTAAATATTGTTTGGGAACCAGCATGGACAAAAGACAAGATGTCACGCTATGCAAAAATTGCATTAGGTGTTATTGATTACGAATAAAATAAAAAATAGGTGATTATTAATTTAAAATAATCACCTATTTTTTCTATTCCAAAAGGAACACCTACTAAAAATCCGTAGTAGGTGTCTATGCAGATTATATCAGTTTTGTTATACTTCAATTGTGTATTTCCAGGAGAAGATTTTTATATCCCTAAAATCCTTTGCCGGAAATTCTTCTCATAATTACTCCTAAATAAAACTGAATATAAAGAGCCCTAGTATATACACTTATATAATACCAGTAAATGTTGTATTTGTCAATAGAAATTCTGTAAAAAAACATAATAAAAAAATACATAAAAAAATAGTAAAAAAACTAAGTAAGCAAAATTATTAAAAAAAATAGTAAACTAAAGATTTATTCTATTTATTAATAAAAATTAAAAAAAGTAATAATCTAGAGTAGTCTATAATAGGTAAATTATGTTATAATAAAAAAAGATAAAAAAATTAGAAAAAAATTATGAAAGGAGGATATATGTACAGAGGAGAAAAGCCTAAAAAAGGTGATGTGGTTAAGATAATAGCCTATAAACATGATGGTTCAATACATAGAATTTGGCATAAAAATATTGTTCTAGAAGCGGATGAACAAGTTTTGATTTTGGCAAATAACAGGACTCTAGTTACTGAAAGTGATGGACGAACATGGGTTACTAAAGAAGTTGCACTAGTGTATTTCCATAATGAATGTTGGTTTAATATAATTTGTATGTTTAGAGAAGATGGTGTGCATTATTACTCTAATTTGAGTAGTCCTTTTGCGTACGATGTTGATGGTGTTAAATATATTGATTATGACTTAGATATAAAAAAATATCCTGATGGGAAGTACTTTTTATTAGATGAAGATGAATATAATCAAAATAAAGAACGTTATCACTATGGGGAAAAAAATTGATAAAATATTAAAAATATAATGTAAGTAAATTACAGGAGTGGATAGATAATCAAACAGGGAGCACTTGCTCCAGACTTTGCTCATGTTTGGTTAGAGAATTATGAAAAAAATAAAAGACGAGGGATAGGATGTTAAAAAGGTAAATTTAGTATAGAAGTAAGAGATGATGAAACTTCTTGTAAAATAGGTTTGAAATTACGAGATTTTTTATTAGCTAATGAAATGGTTGAGGATAAAGAAACTCCAGACTATGTATTTGCGATAGGTGGAGATGGTACGGTGCTACGAACATTTAGTAAGTATATTGATATTATTGATAGTGTGAAATTTTTATCAATTCACACAGGACATTTAGGTTTTTATACAGATTATTCTGCAAAAGATTTTGAGAAAATATTTTTTGACATGTTAGCCTTAGAACCGAAGGTTGAACAATATCCACTATTGAGATTAAAAGCATACTGTAAAGATGGAAAATTAATAGCGGATTGTTATTCTCTAAATGAAATAACTGTAAACAGTCATAGTGGATCTACCTATGCAGCAAAAGTATTTATTAATGGGGAACACTTTGAAAACTTCAGAGGAGATGGACTTTGCATTAGTACTCCAACAGGATCAACTGCCTATAATAAAAGTTTAGGTGGTGCTGTAATCCATCCTCAAATGGACTTGTATCAAATTACAGAAATAGCTGCATTAAATAACCTTGTCTACAGAACACTAGGGAATTCTATTATATTATCGAAGGAAGATGAGTTAATTATTAAAACCATTAAAATTAGATAACCATCGTATAAGTGTTGACTTTAGAACATTTAATTACGATACAGTTTCAAAACTATATATAACATTAGCAAAAAGATAAAAAAATATCATTTATTAGATATAATGATGTAAGTTTCTGGAAAAGAGTGAAGAGATCGTTTATAGAAAATGAATAAATTAAAATTGAAGTATTTAATAGAAAATGAACAGTTATTACGAGAGTTTCTATTAGAAAAATAATATATCTAGAAAGACATTGACTCGAATAAAGTTTGATAATGATGGTAGTATTAAAGTTAACGGGAAAGAGGAAAATGTTCGATATATATTAAAGAAAAAAATGATGTTGTGGAAATAACTTTACCTAGTGAAGAATTTAGTGAACATGTTAGATTTTTTTGAAGATAAGTTGGATATTATTTATGAAGATGAGTACTTGCTCATAGTAAATAAACCTGCCAATTTACCTTCAATTCCATCGCGAAATAATGAAGACTCATCCTTATTAGAGATTGTTAATGGTTATTTCAAAAAAAATCACTACAATACAATTCCTCATATAGTAACTAGACTTGATAAGAATACAACAGGATTAGTTTTAATAGCGAAGCATAGACATATTCACGCATTGTTTAGTAAAGAAGAAATCGACAAGTTTTATTTAGCTTTAGTTGTAGGGAAAGTTGAAGATGGAATAATAGAAGCTAATATTAAAAGAGCATCCGATAGTATTATCACTAGATGTGTTGCAGATGATGGAGATTATGCTAAAACACAAGTATGGAGTGAAAAGTATAATTCTAAAAATAATATAAGTTTGGTTAAGTTAAAGCTTTTTACCGGTAGAACGCACCAAATACGTGTACATATGAGTTTCAGTGGGAATCCTCTTTTAGGGGATGAACTTTATGGTGGTAATAAACAAGTTATTGACAGACAGGCACTTCATTGTTACAATCTGAAATTTAAACACCCAATAACAAGAAAGAATATTGATGTAGTTGCACAATTACCAGAAGATATGAATAATATAGTTGGAAATTTAGTAGAATTATAATACTGCTAGATTTCCTTTTTTTATATAAATACTACATTATTATATAATTATATTTATAAGTTTGGATAAAAATGATTGTTTTCTGAAAATTCAGTACTAAATCTTTTTTTCAATTTTAAAAAAATAGTGTGTTATAATTACTGTAAATTAAACTTAATTAACAAGGAGCGATATTATGTTAGCATCATCATTAAAATTTGTAGGAAATACTCCTATTTACCAATTAGACGACACAAATATTTTTGTGAAATTAGAAAAATATAATCTAGGTGGAAGTGTTAAGGACCGTGCTGTGCTTGGAATGTTAGAAGAAGCTAAACGCCAAGGTAAAGTAAATGAGGACACAATAATTGTAGAGCCAACTAGTGGGAACACAGGTATTGCTGTAGCAATCCTAGCTTCTATCTTAGGGTTAAAAGCAGTTATTATAATGCCAGAGAGCATGAGCTTAGAGCGTCGTACTCTAATTAAAGCATATGGAGCTCAATTAATATTAACTCCAAAAGAATTAGGTATAAAAGGTTCAATTGAATTAGCAGAAAAATTAAGAGGAAAATATCCTAACGCTATTTCTCTAAGTCAATTCGATAACCCAGCAAACCCAGCATATCATCACAAAACTACTGGTAAAGAAATCTTAGAACAAGTACCAGATATCGATATTTTTGTTGCCGGAGTTGGTACAGGTGGAACTTTCTCAGGAGTAGCGAAATACTTAAAAGAAAATAAACCAGGAGTACTTGCAGTTGCTTTAGAACCAGAAGAATCACCAGCTATTAGTAAAGGTCATGGTGGAGTTCACAAAATCCAAGGTATTGGAACAGGGTTTGTTCCAGAAAACTTTGATAAAGAACTAATGGATGAAGTATACACAGTATCTAGCGAAGAAGCAATAGAAGCAACTAAAGATTTTGTTAGAACAACAGGTATAGGAGTTGGAATTTCATCAGGAGCAGCAATAGCAGGAGCTAAAAAGGTTGCTGCGAAGTATCCAGATAAAAAAATTGTAACTATTCTTCCAGATGGAGTGGATAAATATTTATCAATGCTTGATTTTGAAGAAGTTACATATGTAGAAGTATAATGAAATTCTTTGAGAATTTACGTTATAATCTAGATAGAGTATTAAGAGAAGATCCTGCTGCAGAATCAAAGTTAATGATTTATTTAACATATCCTCACATTAAAGCGCTGAATTATCACTATGTGGCACATAAGCTGTATAAAAGGAAAAAACATACACTAGCAAGAATGTTAGCAAAGCGTGCTAGGAGGATAACAGGGATAGAAATACACCCTGGAGCCCAAATTGGCAAAGGATTATTTATTGATCATGGTATGGGTGTTGTTATAGGAGAAACAGCTATAGTAGGCGACAATGTGACAATGTATCATGGGACTACGCTTGGAGGAACAACTCTAGATCCAGTAAAAAGACATCCGACGATTGGAAATAATGTCGTAATAGGTGCAGGAGCCAAAGTCTTAGGAAATATAGAAATTGGAAATAATGTGAAAATAGGATCAAATGCAGTGGTGAAGCATAGTGTGCCTGATGACGCTATCGTCTACGAACCGCGCCCCTCAGTAAAGTATTCCGATAAAAAGTAACTATCTAAATTTAAAAATGTAAAATAAAGGAAAAATCTAAGTAGTAATTCTTGGATTTTTCTTTTTTTAATTGTAAAATAAGAATATTAAAGTAGAGGATATTAGGAGGTGAAATAGTGGAAAACATAAAAAAAATCTGATTTTTGATTTAGATAATACTTTATATGACTTTAGTAGTGTATGGAAATTATCAAATAAGTTGGTGTTTGAATATTTAGGATATGATAAATTGACTACATATGAGGAGTTCTTTAAAAAGATATAAAAAGAATTAACAATGAACTAGTAGAAAAAAATACATAGTGGAGATCTTAAAATAATTGATTTAAGAAATGAAAGATTAATAGCGACACTAGCAGATTATAATGTAAAACTTACAAAAAGAAGATTGTGATTATTATTATAAAAAAAGCAATTGAATTTATTTTTATCTGCTATTACTCCTAATGAAGAATTAAATAGTATTTTTAGAAGAATTGTCACGTAATTACAAATTAATAATTTTAACAAATGGAAAAATCGTATGAACAAAGAGAAAAGTTAAAAACAACTACAATTAGAAAATTTATTTAAGGTTTATATTTCTGAAGAAGTGCATATTAGTAAAACCAAAACCTCAAGCATTTTTTTAAATGTATTAGAAAATGAGGGAATAAAAGCTGAAGAAACCGTAATGATAGGAGACTCCCTATTTCACGATATAGAACCAGCAAAAAAAAATAGGTATGGCTACATGTTTAGTAAATAGAAAGTGGCATTTTTGATGATAAAAGAAAAGAGTATAACGGTTATAAAGTGAATAATGTTGAAGTATTCTTAGAAAGACTATTAAATAAAAAAATAACGAAAGATATTATTATTTTTTTCTAAACATAAAGAAAAAAATAAATATATTAATAAATATAATACATTGAACAAGTTTATTAGAGAGGGTTCAATGTATTTTTTTATTTAATTTGAAAAATAAAAAAAATAAAAAAAATAATTTCCGAGTCCAGTTGTATCAAGGGTTGAAAGGGTTTTATATATTTGTTATAATGTTTGAGGAAATATAATCTACAATACGAGAAAAAAATAGATTGTGAAATAAAATAGGTAAATAGTTGTTAGTTAGGCTACAGTACTTATGTTATCTTAGAATGGTATTTATAACCCTAATAACTCATTTGCATCGTCTATAAATAGCTGAGGTAAACACCCAGTAGATGAGTTGCGAAACTTGGCTATACAAATGTTTTTTTGCTGTTAGATGATGAAGTAAAGAGATAAGAATATAAATTTAAATATTAGATAAAAAAATAGAATCAATAATTAGCTAAATAGTATTTTTTTAGTTTACAATATAGATATTATGTAGATTAATTTATAAAAAAACAATATATTATCTATTTTAAATAAGGGTTGAAAGGAACTAACTAAATGAAAAAAAATAAATTTTTAGCTGTAAGTATGGCAGCGGTGTTATCATTAACTTTAGCAGGATGCTCAGGAGCGACTGGAGCATCTGATAATTCAAAAATTTTAAAAGGTGAAGAGCTTACTAAAATCGAAAAAGATGATAAAGAAAAAGAAAACTATCTTGTTATTGATGTTCGAGATGAAGCAGCATATAAAGAAGGACATATTAAACATGCAATTAATATTCCAACATCAGAAATAGACAAAAGCATAGAGCAAATAAGATCATGGCGTGAGAAAAAGGTTGTTGTATACAGTGATGATGCTAATAAAACAAAAAGAAGCTGCAGAAAAACTTACAAAAACAAGGTTTTTAAAGATGTAACATCAGCTCAAAGTACAAAAAGAATATAGCTATGAGTTTGTAAAATATACAACTTTAAATAGTTCTAAATTCCAAGATGCATTACTTGATAAAGATTCTGGTAAAGTATTCTTAGATGCAAGAGATAAAAAAAAGATTATGATGAAAAAAACATGCAGCAGGGGCTAAAAAAATGTAGATTCGAAAAAAATCTAGATAATCTACAATCAATTTTACCTGAAGATAAAGAAACTCCTATATATATGTACTGCTATAGTGGAAATCGTTCATCAGTTGTATCTCAAAAAAATTAATAGATTTAGGGTATAAGAATGTTTATAACGCATTAGATGGAACAAAAGAGTGCAATTATAAATTTGAAATTGCAGATTGCTGCGCATAACCAGGTACAGAATCAGGTGCGAGCCATGACCACTCAAGTCATAATCATGGATCGACTTCAAACAGCAGTGACAAGAAAGATGACCATTCAGGGCATAATCACTAATTAAAAAGATGAAAGGAAGGGAGGAATACTCCCCTTTTTATATAAAAATGAAAGAAAAAAATAATATTATTTACAAGAGTTCCCAAAGAAGGAACTACAAAAAAACTAGATTATATAATTTTTGTTCAACCTAAAACAAGCTGTGGAAATACAAAAAAATTATTAAAGAAAAAAACTATAAATTATTATCTGGTTTAAATAAAGAACTATTTGTATTTCATGATGGAAATGAACGAGATAATGAGTTTATGAATAGTATAATTCCAGCAGATAAGTTCTTCTATCAACGTGGTGAAAAATCTAGGAGATAAGATGTATAACGCTATTAAAGATGTAATAGAAGATGGTGACAAAGTTATACTTCTGGGTTCTGACATAGCAAATTTATCTCAAAAATATAATAGATATGGCTTTTAAGAATTTAAATACTGTTGATATAGTGATAAATCCTAGTGAAGATGGGGGCTATTTCTTAATAGGGATGAAAAAGCCTATTAAAGAAGTATTTGATTTACCTAGCTATGGAGATAATACGGTACTAGAGAATTTAATAACAGTAATTAAAAAAATAAGAACTTAAGTTATTATATTGGTGAAGTAGGATTAGATATTGATACTAGAGAGGATTTGTTACAAGCCGAAACAGGATATCGTGATATTGAACTTCTTGGAGCGGGAGAATATAATATTAATTTTTACATTTTCTGATAATAATGTGAAAAAAAGTTTTTAAGAATTAATGTTAAAAGTCAAATGGACTTAGAAAAATCAAATAGAGTATGAGTATGAAACTTTACAACTTCTAAAAAAAATAGTAGTGTAACGCCTAAACCATATGATTTAGTTACAAATACTACATTACTTCCATACAAATATTTAACTATGGAGTTTTTAAACGGTAGAGCGTTAAACTATCGCGCTGATATGGACATTGCTGCTTATTTACTAAGTAAAGTTCATAATACTAAATTTGGAGAGAATAATTTAATTCGTGCATCTAATCCATTTGCTCTTATGTATGAAGAGTGCGAGAATATGTCGGATAAATACTTATCTTGGGATAAAGCAGACAAGAAGGTAAGTGAATATATTCGTAAGTTCCTTTCAAAATGTAAAGAGTTAATACCAAATGAATATGAAATAGCTAGCCCATGTATAATAAATACAGAGCTTAACTCAGGAAATTTCTTAATAGGAAAAAGTAAGGAAGATAGTTTTGTTATTGATTGGGAAAAAGCTTTGATTGGGGAGTGTGAGCAAGATTTAGCACATTTCTTAGCTCCAACAACGACATTTTGGAAGACAGATATTATTTTAATAAAAGAAGAAATAGAAGATTTCTTGAAAAAATATAGCCAGTACAGAGATTATGATAAAGAGCGTTTTGAAAGATATCTAATTTTCAATTGTTTAAGAGGGGTAACATGGTGCTCAATGGCTTATCGTGAATATAGCGAAAGTACTAAGTTATTAATGGATGAATTTACATTTAATAAAATTTCATCATATGTTAGTCATGAGTTTTTAGAAAATATATCAAAATATTTTGAGTAGTAGATTTAAGGAGAATAATATGACAGAGTTTATTCAAAGTTTTGGTGTTTTTGCGCCAATTATATATGTACTGATGTTTGCTTTATTACCTGTATTTTTCTTTCCAGTACCTATTTTAGCGGTAGCAGGAGGGGTTGCGTTTGGATTTGTTGAGGGGAGCCTATTAACATTTTTGGGTGCGTCTATAAATTGCTATATAATGTTTGTTATATCAAGACGCTTTGGACGTGACTGGGTAAGAAATTATTTAGCAAGAAAAATGAAACCAGAGCAACATGAACGTATTTTTGGGGTTAGTGATGATAAGCTTATGATGAGTTTGGTTATACTGAGACTTATTCCACTAGTTCCTTATAATATGATTAACTATGCATATGGTTTAACAAATATCAGCCTAACTAAATATATGATTGCCAGCGTATTAGGTATTATTCCAGGGACAATCGTATTCTTGAACTTTGGAGCAACAGCTACGAACATATACAGTAAAGAATTTTTAATAGCATCAGTGTTGGTAATTATATTAACAGTAGGATCAATTTATCTTTCTAAACTAGTAGAAAAAGAGAATAGAAAAAAATCTGAAAAACAATTAGTTTTCAGATTTTTTTATAAATTATATACTAATAATCTCTACTTCACCAAATATGGCTGTTCCTGTAATAATTATTCTCGTATCATTATTTCTTTGTAATTTCATTGGAGCAGAGACTTTACCTAAGATTGTTTGAACATCATTTTCAACAGCCCATTCTTTAGGGATATATAATCTTAACTCACCGAATATAATAGATGCATCAAGAACAAAGTCTTTTATTGGATAAGTGTCCAATCTGTCGAAATAGATAGTTGTTGTACTAAATGTTGTGTTTGAAGAAAATGCATCTATTTTACTAATATCAATATATTGAACATTTTCCCCGAAAACTACATTAGCATAATCAACTCCATTAGTAGTCTTTTTATATTTAGACCATTTGCTTGGATTTTTTAATTCTTTGTATTTAATTTTTCTAGGAATTAACATTGATATACCCTATACTTAATAATGCTGCTACAACAAAGATTTTCCAACTAGAAATATTTGTAAAGTGGTAGTGTCTATTATAGAAGTAGAATAAAATTGCTAAAGGGAAAAATAGTTCCGAAACTATCAAAATCTTTTTAAACCTTTTATAGCAAGATATCCAAAAAAATAGAGTACATACTACTAAAAAAATACTGAACCATGTGGGAAAATATTAGATTCTCCTATAATTGTCATACAAGCTAGTAGGATAAAAAAATAATCCTATAAATGTTCTTTTTCATAAATGTTACCTCATCTCTAAGTTTTTTTCTTTTTAAAATTTTATAATAAAGTCGTGATATATGAACTTCTTTTTACTATTTAAAAAAAGAAGCAGTACCCGAACCGGAAAAAGATTTTTTTCTAATGCATAAATAGCGCGAATATTAATTATTGCACTTTTAGAAATTCGACAATAATGATGTGGAATAATATCTTCGAGTTCATAAAGCTTGAACTTGACTTCAAAGAAATTATCTTTTGTATGTGCGTAAACTTTACTGTCATCAGTTTCAAAAAAATAATATATTATTTAATGGAATAAAAATACTCGGTATCTTCTTTATAAAAATACAATTTTTTTGATTTTTTTGTTAAAGCTTTTTTTCTACCAAATCCTTAATGAGGGCAACATCGTTATTTAAGTCAGGTGTTTTTTTATAACGAGCTCTATTTCATTAAGTGTAGAATCTAATTCGATATTAATTTTCATATTGTCTCCTTTCTTTAATTTATAATTATATTATACGCTATTTAACCGTAAAAAAATTAATAGTTTTTTAAGTAAGTGGTAATAGAAAAGAAGTAAGTGGTTAATATTTTTAAGTGTAAATTTGATTGATTTTTCTCATTTTGATTTAAAAATCTGATTACTATTGCTTTTTGATATTTATTGTATAATAAATCTTGTTCACGGGAGTGGATGAGTTCTGGTGTGCTCTCTAGTCTTCAAAAACTAGTATGAGGGGTTAAGAGCCTCTTGGGTGGGTTCGATTCCCACACATTCCCGCCAATTTTTTTGAACAACAATAAGTTAAATATAGTTTTTTTGAGTATAGGTAAAAACAGAAGTAGTTTTAAATTTAACTACTTCTGTTTTTTTGTTTTATTATTTTTAAAAAGTATTATTGTACTTTTCTAGCTAACATTGTAGCAAATCTGAGTTTAATTCTATTTCCATTAGCATCGGTTTTGTGTAAGTGTCCAAAATCTTCATTATATTTTACTAATTCCCAGTCTCTATAATATTCTTTTAATTCATTTTCTTTTTAGTGTAAATGGGAATGGTAACGGACAAGGTGCATCTTCTGTTGACATTGCTGAAACAATAAGGTTATAACCACCAATATTAGTTTGTTCTTGTATATTTGTTATTATATTATCAATGCATTCTGGATTCAAAAACATTAGAACGACTGTTGAAGAAATGAAGTCATATGTATTTTGTATTGCAGCGGTATTAATATCATAGTGAGCAACCTTTATATCTAGATTTTCAGCCTCTGCAACATTTTTTAAGTATTGAAGACCAGGTATATTTTGATCTACTGCAGTAACGTCAAAGCCTAATAAAGATAAGAAGAGTGCATTTCTACCTTGGCCACATCCTAAATCAAGAACTTTACATGGTTTTATAGTTCTTACAGCTTCAACAACTTCTGAGTGTGCAGGATTTAATTCATACTTATTTGAAAAATAATTCTTTGGTTCACAATAAAATTCAAGATAACATTCTAAATCATCAGTCAATGGAGTAACACGATGCCATGCTCTTGGTTCAACAAAAGGAATATTACTTTCTGGTGTAAAAGTAAATTCTTCAATAATTTGATTATCTTCAGTTAGAGAAGTATATAATAATTCTCCTCTTAATATAGTAAGTTTAGCCCATACTCCAGCACGAGTATTATGCTTATTTCTAAAGCCTTTAGGTAATGTACTAGCAGTCCAATTAGGCATACGTTTATAACAGACAAGGTTATTTTTGCATGTGATTCTCCTTAAATATAAAGTTTTTTTCTATAATTATACCATGTGTAAATAAAAAAATGAATTACAGCTAATTAAAAAAATAAACAACAAGTCGACACACTTGTTTTTTTATTTGTATTAAAAGTTATAATTTTTAAAAATTAAGGAAATATAATTAATTTATAGAAGTATAAAAGATAATTTCTAGAGATTTAAAGAAAGAAGGAATATATTATAGTAAAGAAAGTAATAATAGCTGCAGTAGCATGTATTTTTGGTAGTAGGAGTATACTTTGGAGTAAAAAATAAAAGTGTACCTAAAGAGAATGGGCTTATAGAATCATCTTCTACTAATACTTCGAATATTGATACTAGTAACTTAGTAAAAAGAAGAACTATATTCTGAAGGTCAAGGCAAAAAAATATATGGGTATATCACAGCTCCAAAAAATTATAAAGATCAAAAACTACCGACGGTAATAATTTCTCATGGTTTTGGAGGATTAGCAGAGCGTGGTGATTTTTATGCCCAAAGTCTTGCAAAAGCAGGGTATGTAGTATATTCTTTTGATTTTATGGGTGGTAATAAAAATAGTAGAAGTGGTAATGATACATTAAATATGTCAGTATTTACAGAAGTTGATGATTTAGATGTAGTAATAAGTAAACTTAAAAGTCAAAGTTATGTAGATCAAAGTAAGATATTTTTATTAGGACAAAGTCAAGGCGGAGTAGTCTCAACTATTGAAGCTGCTAAGTTAAAAGGAGATATAAAAGGATTAATTTTGGTATTTCCAGCATTTATTTTATTTGATGATGCACGTGAATTATTTAAATCAACTTCTGATATACCAGATATTTATAATCATAGAGGTAGTGAAGTAGGACGAGCTTATTTTGAAAAAAATCATTAGACTATGACGTTTACCAGGATATTAAAAACTATGATGGGAAAGTGCTTATTGTACATGGTACAAATGACACAACAGCACCAATAAGTTATTCTAGAAAAGCTGTAGAAACATTTCCAAATGCAGTTTTAAAAGAAATTCAAGGTGCTGGTCATGGATTTAGAGGAGCTCAACAAGAAGAAGCAACAAAATATATCGTTGATTTTGTTAAAGAAAAACACATAAATATAATAAAAAAATTCAATAATGATAATAATAAAAACTTCAAAGATAACTAAACCTTTGAAGTTTTATTTATTTTCTTTCTATTTTTTTAATCTGATATTTTTTTGCTAAAAAGAACTACATGTGGATATGAAAAATATTTTTGTTGGTTTTTGTATGTTCGGAATACTGAATTATTTTTCCAATCATTATAGTATTCCCTAAGTTCATTTTGTATAAATGAAAAAGGGAATGGTGCAGCTAATGCTTGGCCAGTAACTAAAAGAGAGCTAACAATTAGATTGTACCCTCCAATAGTTGTATGATTTTGCATGTTTCGTATAATACTAGAAATTCTAGTAGGGTTCAGATACATAAATACATCTGTAGCAAAAATAAAATCAAAGTCACTCTTTATATTAGCTTGATTAATATCATGTTTATAGACGTTCAAATTAAGATTTTCTTCTAAAGATATATTGGATAGCTCTTGAAGAAAAAGAGCATTGTTATCAACAGCACTCACATCAAATCCTATAGAAGATAGATATAACGTATTTCTACCTTGCCCAGCCCCTAAATCCAATGCCTTGCACGGGGGTATATGTTTCACTGCTGAAACTACTTCTTCATGTGCAGGAGAAAGATTGTATTTATTTGAAAAATAATCCTGCGCTTCACAATAATATTCCAAAATAAATTCTAAATCATTAGATTTTGGAGTTATTCTAAATGTAGAACTAGGATTAACTAAGTATGTATTATTTGTAGAATTGCACTTAATTTCTTGTTCAACTTCTAAATGTTTATTAAGAAATATTAGTTTTAATTCTCCTGATAAAGTGATAAGTTTTATCCATACATCTTCTTTATTATTATAACCATCGCGATACTCTCTTGGAATGGATAGCGCTGTAATTTTAGGTGTATTTTTAAAACAAAGCAAATTATTTTCCATAAATATCTCCTTAACACAAACTTTTCCTATATTATATCATGTGAACTGAATAAATAGAATAAGATTTTTATAAAATATATTATAATCTTTTTTTATAATAATATAACAGTATATATTTATTTTAATATTTTCAACTTATGCTCAGCTGTGATATAATTATTTTGTATATTTTTTAAAAAAGAGGTTGAGTATGGTTAAAGTGTTATTTGTTTGTTTAGGTAATATTTGTCGTTCTCCTATGGCGGAAGCAGTTTTTCGTGATATGGTAGAAAAAGAAGGTCTTACAGATAAAATAGAAATTGACTCAGCTGCAACAAGCAGTTGGGAACATGGGAATCCTGTACACTATGGAACTAGAGATAAACTATTAGAAGTAGGCATTAGTGTGGAAGGGATGTATTCAAGAATTCTAAAAGATAGTGATTTGGAAGCTGATTATATTGTTGGTATGGATAATAGTAATATAGAAAAATATAATTAAATTTGTAGATGGTAGACCATCCGGAGAGATAAAAAAACTATTAGAATATGCGAATGAAGATAGAATAATAGATGATCCATGGTATACAGGAGACTTTGAGAAAACATATAAAGATGTGGTAAAAGGTTGCGAAGCCTTATTAGAAAAAATAAAAAAAGAACACTTATAAAATATTGTAAAGTAGTAGGTGATAAAAATGATAAAGGTAAGGAGTGTAGCATTAGAAGATGCGAAATATTTAGTCGAAATTTATAAGCCATATGTCGAAGAAACGGCTATAACTTTTGATTATAGTGTACCAAGTATATATGAATTTGAAGAAAAAAATAGCCAAAATAATCCAAAACTACCCATTTTTAGTAGCTGTGGAAGATAATAAAATTTTAGGTTATGCTTATGCAGGTGAATTTTATCCTAAAGATGCGTATAAGTGGACTGCAGAGATAACTATTTATTTAGCTAAAGAAGCTAGAGGTAAAGGGGTAGGAGAAACCCTATATTCTAATTTAGAAAGAGAACTATTAAATAGAGAAATTTATCATTTAACTTCTTGTATAGCTTACCCTGATGAAGGTAGTATCTCTTTTCATGAAAAAAGAGGATTTAGAAAAGTAGCACATTTTGAAAAAGTTGGTTATAAATTTGACCGCTGGTGGGATGTAGTCTGGTATCAAAAAGATATTGGAGACAAAGGTAAGTCATAACTAAAAAAAAGTGCTCTTTTAAATAAAAATAAATACAAATAATGATTCCAGTTAAGAAGGTGTTTTTTTATGAGAAATATTATTATTTCTGACATACATGGTAGTTTCTATACTATGAAAAAAATTATTAGACGAAGTTAATTTTAATCCTGAACTTGATAAACTTATATGTCTTGGTGATATGTGTGATAGAGGAAAAAATACAAAATTGGTTTGGGAGTATTTTTACAATCTACAAAAAAATTATTCACATCATATTGTTTTGCTAGGTAACCATGAAGATATGTTTAATCTAGCTATAAAAGAGGCGAGGTACACAGAACAAGAGGAGGTTCGACAAGATCACTATTTTAGAAATAGTGGTTTAACAACATTACAATCATTTTATCCAGAGGCTACTAAAGAAAATAGAAGAAAGTATTTTAAACTATTTGCCCAAGATTTCAAAGCATTAAGAACTTGGTTAAAAAATTTACCAACAAGATATGAAGGTAAGGATTATTATTTTGTTCATGCAGGTGTAGATTTTTCTAAGGGATTTTGGAATCAAATACATCGTGATTTAGTATGGATGAGAGAACCATATTTAAGTAGTACAGAAAAAAATATAATAAGAAAAATTTTTTTCATGGGCACACTCCAGTTTTTAAAAGAACCTTATTATGATATTAGAGATAATAGAATAAATATTGATGGAGGTTGCGTCTATGGAGGGAAATTAAATATTGTTGTTATAAATGATGAAGGGGAAATTAATATTAAACAAAGTAAAATTCTAGAAGAAGATATTTATGAGGATAAATAGAGGATATAAAATATGCAAGTTGAGTTAACAAGATTTAAAGTGAAACCAGGGATGAGCTCAGTTGTTGATGAGTGGTTAAAGTTTTTGAATGATAATATGGAAGGTGTTTTACTTACTTTAGAGCGAGAAAAGATGTATGTCGAAACAATCTTTAGAGAGAAGCAGGGTGAAGATGAGTATCTGTATTGGTATTCAATACAAGGGGAAGGTGCCGAGAGTGTAGAGACATCAGAACATGATATTGATAAGAAACATATTGAATATTGGAAAAAATGTATTGATCCTAGTTATCAGCCTGAAGACTTATTACCAGAGGTAATTATGATTCCACATAGTATTAAAAAAATAATGGAATAATATTTATAGAATAAATCAATTTATAATTGAAAAATTATAGATTGATTTTTTTATTTTTTTAATGGTATTTTTTTAGTAAAAAAATGTAAAAAGTATTTTTTTCCCCAAAAAAAATTTTTTTAATACACACTACTAATAAAAAAAGATTAATAAAAGTATCTACTATCAAAAAAAAGTATTTACCACGAAATGTTCGTAAAAAAACTAAAAAAAGAAAGTTGATTGTATGAGGGTTTTTATTGTTTAAACAAAAAAAGAACCGAGAACATTCGTCTCGGCCTTTTTATAGAAAAAGGAAAGTTTATGAAGTTTATAACTATTTACTAGTTATGCTTACATTATATTTAGTGAAACTTAAATTTACTTTAAATATAAATTTAAATTTATTTTTTTATAATAGTTAATAAATATTTAAGAGAAAAATTAATATCCAATAAATAATAATAAATTTAGGGGAAAGGTGATTTGTTAACATTTATCGACTTAAACTAAATAGTTAAAAGTAGAAATTTGACATATATATTTCAAAAATTAAGCCGTATATTTCAAATATATTACAAAGTTTAATTTGTATTACAAAGTAGGGGATTCTATTGAATTGAGGAAAAAAATACACCTTATAATAAAGAGGAAGTTCAAGAAAAATATAGAAAGAGTAGGAGAAAATAGTAAGATGAATAAAGATGCATTAAAAGTTACTAGTAAAGTGCTAACTGGTTTAGTGCTTTTAACAGGTGTTACATCTGTACCAGCAAATGCAGTAGAAGTAAAAAATGCTGCAGTAGATGTAAATGCAAAAGAAGTTAAAGTTAGTGTTTATGAAAAAGATGGTCATTACTACGCAAAATTAGTTTCTGATAAGGACGTATCAAATGTAGTGGCAAGAATAGTAGTAGATGGAAAATCAGAATTTACTGTAAAAAGAGATTTAATAAAAGCAGGAGAAGTGGTTGAATTAGAATTAGATATTAATAGACCAAATGAAACTGTAAAAAAATTACCAAATACAACTGTAAAAAAACAATCTATTAAAAACAACAACAACAGTTAATGGACATAAGTTTGAAATCACAGTTAAATATGATGTGGATACAGAAGAAGTAACAGCACGTCAAGAAGATAATAAAGAAATTAAAGATAAATTAGAAGATGCTGCAAAAGAAACTGAAGCTAAGAAAGAAGAAGCTAGAAAAGCAGAAGAGGCTAAAAAAGCAGAGGAGGCTAAAAAAGCAGAAGAAGCTAAAAAAGCAGAAGAGGCTAAAAAAGCTGAGGAAGCTAAAAGAGCAGAAGAAGAGGCAGCAGCGGCAGCCGCAGCTGCAGCAGCAAATGCAGCAGCGAACGCAGCAGCTAATACAACGACAAGATCGGTTGTAGAAGCGCCAGCAACACAAGTTGTACCAGCTCCAGCAGCAAATGCCGTAGCAACAACAGCTCCAACAACTGCAGTAACAGCTAATACTCAAGCAACAACAGCTCCAGCAGTAGCGAACTCTAAAAAAGCTACGGGGACAACTGGGTTTAGAAGTGCAGGAACAGCAGCTCAAAAAACAAATGTAGCTAAAGCAGCAACAACAACTCAAAAAACAAATGTGGTAAACACAGCTGCAACTGCACAAAAAACAAATGTAACTAACACGGCAGTAGCAGCACAAAAATCAGTAGCTAAAGCAAATACAGCTACTTCAAAACAAACTACAGGAACAACTGGATTTAGAAGTGCGGGAACAGCAACACAAAAAACAAATGTAGCTAAAGCAGCAACAACAAGTAATCAAGCAACAACAAAAGCAGTGGCAACAGCAGTAGCTAAAAAACAAGCGGCGGCTTCGACACAAACAGCTGCAACTAAAAACCAAGCTACAACAAAAGCAGTAGCAACAGCAGTAGCTAAAAAACAAGCGGCAGCTGCAACACCAGTAACTACAACAGCAACTAAATCAGCAGCTAAAGTTTCGGAAAAACAAGCTTCAGTAGCAAAAGCAACTTCAGTTCAAAAACAAGCAGCAACAACAACTGCTAAAAAACAAACTACAACAGTGGCAACTCCAACATCTGGATCACGTGAAGAACAAATTAGATTAGCTTACTTAGCTAAAGTAAATAAATTACGTGCAATGAATAATTTAGCACCTTTAAGCCAAAATTCAGCATTAAATGCTTCAACAAAATATCGTAGTGCAGAAGTACTAAGATTACCAATCGATGGAAACATCCACGGAGCTAAAGGTTCACGTGAAAGAAGTGCAGCAGCAAGAGCAGGATATTCAACTCCTAACAAGATCTTATACAATGTTGCAGTAAGTAATAATAATGGAACTCCAGACCAAGTAGCTCAAAGATTATTAGATATCTTATATAAAGAAATCAATAACGTAGTAAAAGCATACCCATATGGTCACAGAAATACATTATTATCTAAATCAGCATCAGAAGTTGGTGTAGGTGTAACTATTTCAAATGGAGTAGTATCTGTTGTTCAACACCAAAATCACAGTGGTTCATTCCAAGGGGTAACACCAATTCCTTCAGTTTACATTGATGGAAAAAAAGATATTAATAAAAAAATTAATATAGATAATTGAAAAGACTAGCATATAAATAATATGTTAGTCTTTTTTTATTTATACTAAATAACTAAATAATACTTTTTAAAATTGACTATAAGATAGTATAATTATATTATGTATTAGTTTAGGAGGTAAATATGTCAGAAAAGAAAATGAACATGATAGTATGTGGAGGATGAAACTCTAAAATTGGGCCGGGGGCCTTATCTGATATTTTGAAAGATCTTCCAAAAAAAGAAGATAAAAATTTAATAGTAGGCTATGAATCGTCTGATGATGCAGCAGTGTATAAAATTACAGATGATAAAGCGATTATACAAACATTAGACTTTTTTACAACAATGATAAATGATCCGTATCTTTACGGGCAAATAGCTGCAACAAATGCTTTAAGTGATGTTTATGCAATGGGTGGAGAAGTTATTTCTGCTTTAAATATTGTAGCTTTTCCAGAAAATATGGATTTAGAAATTTTACATCAAATACTTAAAGGTGGGGCAGAAAAAGTGCACGAAGCTGGAGGAGTTCTTGCTGGAGGACACTCTATACATGACGCTACCCCTAAATATGGTTTATCAGTAACAGGAATAGTTCATCCTGATAAAATTTTACAAAATAACAATTGTAAAGAAGGAGATTTATTAATAGTTACAAAACCACTTGGAGTAAGTATTATAAATACCGCACACATGGTAAAAGAATGCTCAGAAGAAGCTTTTTCTCAAAGTGTAAAACAAATGACAACATTAAACAAATATTCAGCTGAAATAATGAAAGATTTTAATGTGAACAGCTGTACTGATATTACAGGTTTTGGCTTCCTAGGACATTTAGTAGAAATGCTTGATGGAAAAAGTTCTGCTGAAGTATGGGCTAAAGATATCCCATATATAGAAGAAGCTTATAAATGTGCTAATGAATTTATTATTACTGCAGGTGGGCAATTAAATAGAACTCATGTTGAACCTAATGTTGAATATCAGATAAAAGATTTCGCACTAGAAGAAATAATGTATGATCCTCAAACTTCTGGAGGATTATTAATCAGTGTTCCAGAAAGTGAAGCAACTGAATTATTAGAAAAAAATTAAATACATTAGAAATAAAAAAAGTGCTATTGTAGGTAAAGTAATACCTAAACAAGAAAAAAAGCAGTTATTGTAAAAATAACATAATTAAGGAATAAATCAAAGGAGAGATTTAAGTATGAAAAAAAGAAACATTAGACGCACAAGGATTAGCTTGTCCATTACCAGTTATTCAAACAAAAAAATTATTAGTTGATAATGATGTTGTAGAAACAATAGTTGATAATTTTGTAGCTACTCAAAATTTAGAAAAAAATGGCAAATCAATTAGGTTATGAATTCTCAGTTGTAGAAGAATCAAAAACTAAATATATTGTAACAATAAAAAAAGGTAATGTAGAAGACAGTGTTGTAATCGATACATTAAGCGATAAATGTGTGGTTCCTGTTACTCAAGCAAAAAGAACTTTAGAAGAAGAAACAAAAGTTACTATACTTGTAAGAACAGAAGGCAGTGTAGAGAGCTTAAGAAAATTCGCCGAAAAAAATAACTACACTTTTTGAAGTTTCAGATATAGAGGAAGGTTTCAAAGTAATTATTACTAGAGAAGAAACTGAAAAAGAAGAATCAGTCGTAGCTGTTAAAGATGATAGCTATATAGTGGTTATTAATAAAAAACAAATGGGACATGGTAGTGAAGAATTAGGGAAAAGACTAATAAAAAGGGTATCTTTATGCTTTTAAGCGAACAAGAAGTTTTACCTAAAAAAATAATATTCTACAATGATGGATCTATTCTAGTAGATAAAGAGCGTAGCCATGTACTAAACGAATTAAAAGAATTAGAAAATAATGGTGTTGAAATAGTTTGTTGTGGTGCTTTAGTATTGATTACAATAAAATAGATTTAGCTGTTGGTAATCCAACAAATATGTATTTTTATTGTAGAAGATATGAGAAAAGCTAACAAAATTATTCAACCATAGGAGGTAATATGATAGAAGAAGGTTTAGTAGTATTTAATAGTACACACGATTCTATTAAAGCAGAAAATATTTGTGCAGAAAGAGGAATAGAGGCCTCACTTATTCCGACGCATCCATCTATATCTGCTGGATGCGGTTTTATGTTAAAAATCGCTTGGAATAAATTTGATTCTCTTGTTAAAATGTTAGTAGATGAGCAGATAGAATATAAAGGATTGTACTATTCAAGAAAAGCCGGAATTAAGAGAATAGTTACAGAGTTAGAAGATTATAAATTAAAATAGTTTTTTTGAGAGTAGAGATTTGAAAATATAATTAGAAAAAACTAATATAAAATCTCTGCTCTTTAAAAAAATAAAGGTGGAATTGTATGAATAATAACGTAATAATAGGAACAGCTGGTCATATTGACCACGGAAAAAAACAACGTTAATAAAAAGCATTAAGTGGTATAGAAACTGATACTACACAAGAAGAAAAAGGAAAGAGGGATGTCTATAAATCTTGGATTTGCTTATTTTGATCTTCCAAGTGGAAAAAGATGCGGAGTTGTAGATGTTCCTGGACATGAGAAGTTTATAAAAAATATGCTTGCAGGTGTAAGTGGTATTAATCTAGTATTATTACTAGTTGATTCAAGAGAAGGAATTATGCCGCAAACAAAAGAGCATATCGATATTCTTACTTTACTAGGTATAGAAAACTATATTATTGTAATGACTAAAATAGACCTTGTAGAAGAGGAATATAGAGAATTAGTAAAAGAGGATATCAGAGAGTTTACAAAAGGAAGTGCATTAGAAAATGCACCGATAATAGAAGTAGATTCAATTAGTAGAAAAGGAATAGATGTCTTACTAGATACTATCGATAAAAAAACTGAAGATATTGAGGCGAAAAATATTGAAAAAAATGCACGTCTTAATGTTGACCGTTCATTCCAAGTTAAAGGGTTTGGTACTGTTGTAACAGGAACATTAACAGAAGGTAGTATTAGTGTTGGAGATGAATTAGTTATTTATCCAAAAGAAGTAAAAGCAAAAGTTAGAAATATTCAGGTTCACTCGCAAGATGTAGATAAAGCATATGCAGGACAAAGAACAGCGATAAATTTATCTAATATCAAGTTTGATGATGTAAAACGTGGGGATACTTTAGCGACTGCAGGTAGTTTAGTTAAAACTTACATGCTTGATAGTGAAATTAAACTAATCAATGATGATAGAGCTAATCTTGAACTTTGGGACAGAGTTAGAATCTATGTAGGTACTGTAGAAGTTATGGCTAGGGTTGTACCTTTAGGAACTGAATCAATTAAACCTGGTGAAAGTGGCTTTGTTCAACTTCGTTTAGAAGAAGAAATAGCAGTAAAAAATTATGACAAGTTTATAATACGTACTTATTCACCTATGGTAACAATAGGTGGCGGTGTAATTTTAGATGCTAGTCCTAAAAAACATAGTAGATTTAATGAAGAAATTTTTAGAAAAATTAAAAAGTTCAACTAGAAGGTAATTCTAGAGATTTAATTAAAAAAATTATTTATTATCACATACAAATTATATAGTATCAAAAAAATGATATTATTAAAGACCTTCAACTTCCTGAAGGAGAAGCAGTGACAGAATTAGGTGAGTTAGTAACTAGTGGTGATATTTTTTTGAAACAAAACTGGGGTATATCCACAAGAAAAAAATATGATGAGGTACTAGAAAAAAACTTAAAAAAATTACTTTTAGATTATCATAAACGTTATAAATTAAAAAGTAGGAATACCTAAGGTAGAAATAATTTCTAAATTTAAACTTTCTCAAAAAGAAGTATTAGAATTAATAGAATTATTTATTAAAAAAATAATGAAGTGCGCTTAGAAGGTAACTTAGTTGCCGAAAAAGATTTTGTCGTTAATTACGATAAGAAACAATTAGCTGAGAAAGCAAGAATAGAAAAAGAATTATTAAACGGTGGATTTACACCACCTACAATAAAAGAACTAACTAACGGTGTGAAAGCTAGTGTAGAACTACTAGACTCATTAGTAGATAATACAATTATAAGACTGGATGCTGATTTAGTATTACACCGTGATGTACTGACGAAAGCAATAGAAAAAGTAAATGAGCACTTTGAAAATGCTGAAAAAATGACACTTGCAGAGTTCCGTGATATTACTGGATCAAGTAGAAAATATTCTATGGCAATTTTAGAATATATTGATAAACTAGGGATAACTCGAAGAGTAGAGAATTACCGAGTTTTAGTTAAGAATAAATAAAAGGAGGGAGCGTTGAATTAATAAGTTTAATTCAACAAAGTAGAATATGAGTTATTATTTTGATTATGGGGCAACATCTCTAAAAAAACCAAAAGAAGTTGCTGACAAGGTATATGAAGTACTAGCTTCGGCTAAGTATGCTAATGCCTCTCGTGGTAGCTATTACGAAGCAAATAATGCTTTTAGAGAAGTATTTATGGCACGAAGTGATATAGCTAAATTCTTTGGTTTAAAAGAAGAAGATAGATTAGTGTTTACAAATAATTCAACAGAAAGTTTAAATATTGCTATATTAGGGCTTTTAAATAAAGGAGATCATGTAATTACTACATCTATGGAGCATAATTCTGTCTTAAGACCAATTTACCTTGCTCATGAGAATATTGGTTGTGAATATACTGTCGTAAAAGGCGATAAAACAGGCATGATTGATTATGCTGATTTAGAAAAAGCTATTCAACCAAATACAAAGATGATCGCAATAACACACAGTTCTAATGTTACTGGTAATATAGTAGATTTAGAAAAAGTAGTAGCTATTTGTAAAAAACATAACCTTATTTCAGTAGTAGATGCCTCTCAAACAGCAGGAGTAGTACCGATTGATGTAGAAAAATTAGGTGTTGATGTTTTATGTTTTACAGGACATAAAAGTTTATACGGGCCTCAAGGAATAGGTGGGCTTTGCGTAAGATTAAAAGATCCTGAAATTAGAAGATATAAAGTTGGAGGTAGTGGAGTAAGAACTTTCGATAAAGTTCATCCTGGAGAGTATCCGCTACGTTTAGAAGCGGGAACACTTAATACTTCTGGAATTTTAGGGTTACATGAAGGTGTAAAATATATTAATAAACACGGTATAGATAATCTTTATAAAAAACAAATAGACTTTGCGAATAAGTTTTATAATGAATTAAAATACTTAGAGTGCTTAGAATTTTATGGAGATTTTACAAAAGATAGAACAGCGGTAGTTGCATTAAACTTCAAAGGAATATCAGCTTCAGATGTGGCAGATGTTCTTGCGGAAGAGTATGATATTGCTGTTAGACCGGGAGCTCATTGTGCACCATTAATGCATGAAGCGTTAGGAACACAAGAACAAGGTATTGTTAGATTTTCTTTTTCAAGTATGAATACAGAAGAAGAAGTAGATTATGCTATTAAGGCAATTAAATCAATTGCTAAGGAAATTTAGGAGAAACGATATGACAAGACAATTATTATCAAAAATTCCAGCGATTAATAAAATATTATTATTAGATGAAATTCAAGATCTTATAGAAGCATATAATGAAGTAGCTGTTAAATCAGCAATAAAAAAAGTCATATAGAAGAAGTTAAGCAAGCTATCTTAAATGAAGAGTTAACTGAAGTACCAAGTCTAGAGATTATAGTAAGTGAAGTTTCTAAAAAAAGTAGAAAAAAAGAAGATAAAAAAATTCTCTACGAAGAGTAATTAATGCAACAGGAACTATACTACACACTAACCTTGGTCGTAGTTTATTAAGCCAAAAAATTAAAGAAAATATTGAAAGTGTAGCTTTTAATTATTCAAACCTTGAGTTTGATATTGATAATAAAAAACGTGGTAGCAGATATGTTCACCTAATCGATATTATCAAAAAATTAACAGGTGCAGAAGATGTCCTTGTAGTTAATAACAATGCTGCGGCAGTAATGTTAACTTTAAATACATTAGTTAAAGATAAAGAAATTGTCGTATCTCGTGGTGAATTAGTAGAAATAGGTGGTGCTTTTAGAATACCTGAGATTATTAAATTAAGTGGTGGAACACCTGTTGAAGTAGGTACTACTAACAAAACACACTTAAAAGATTATGAAAATGCCATTAATGACAATACTGGTGCATTATTAAAAGTCCATACTAGTAACTATAAATCTTAGGATTTACTAAAGATGTGTCTAATGAAGAAATATCATATCTTGCTCGTGAAAATGAAATAGTATCAATAAATGATTTAGGAAGTGGACAGTTCATAGACTTTACTAAATATGGACTACCTTATGAACCTACTGTTAAAGAAGTATTAGATAGCGGAATAGATATTGTAACATTTAGTGGAGATAAACTATTAGGTGGACCACAAGCAGGAATAATAGTTGGTAAAAAAGAATACATTGATAAAATGAAAAAAAACCAACTTACCCGTACTTTACGTGTTGATAAGATGACATTAGCAGCCCTAGAAGCAACATTGAAATTATATCTAGATGAAAAAGAAGCATTAGAGCATATTCCAACACTACATATGATTTCATTATCAAAAGAGCGCTTATTTGGGAAAGCCGATGTATTAAAAACTAAACTTAGTGATTTAAATTTCAAAATTACTATAGCTGAAGATAAAGCCGAAGTAGGTGGAGGAAGTTATCCAGCAAGCTACTTAGAAAGTATTGTAATAAAATTAGAACACCCTAGATTAAGTGCTACAGAATTAGAGCGTCGCTTATTAGAAGTGGAGATTCCAATAATTACACGTATTAAAGATAATGAATTAATTCTTGATATGAGAACACTTCGCACACGTGAATTTGATTTAGTAAAACAAGCGTTAATAGAAGTATCTAAATAATTGTTTTTAGGTAAGAAAAAAATGCTAAGGAATATTACTATATTTGATGCCCAAGAAATTCAAAGTATTAGTAACTTTGAATTAGGATATGATGTCAATTTAGATATTGTAAAAAAACAAATAAGAAAATTGACTAATGACAATAAACATCATATTATAATAGGCTTTGAAAATGAACAAACAAGTAAAATTATTGGTTTTTGTTCATGCTGAACTCTATGAAAGTTTGTATATGGATACTGGTTTAAATATACTTGGATTAGCAGTGGATTCTAATTTTTCAAGGGCAAGGAATAGGAAAAAAACTTATGAGCTCTATAGAGGATTATGCTTTGAAGAATAATATTAGTTATATTAGACTTAACTCAAATGTTCGACGCATAGATGCGCATAAGTTCTATGAAAGTATTGGCTATGTATGCGATAAAACTCAAAAGCGATTAATTAAGAAATTATAAAATAAAGAAGGCGATAGAAATATCGTCTTTTTATAGTTGAATACAATAACTAAAATATTGATTATTCATCTATTCGTGTTATAATAAATAAGTATTTTTATAGAATTAATAAAGAATAGCTAAATAGGAGGAACTATGTCAGATTTAGAGAAATTATTTTTTTAAAAATAGATAAAGAAGTAGAAGAAATAAAAGGTGAAGGTTTATATTTCGAAGGATTAATAAAGTATTTAACATTAGAAAACGATGATGATTATTTTTGATATAGTAGATAACTATGATAAAGAAACAATTAGAAAAGTTTATCAATTTCTGCTGTTAAAAAGCTTTTAAAAAGAATTAAATAATCCAAGCTATGATATTACTCCTGAAGTAATCACGATGTATATAAGTCACTTAATAGAATGTATCTATGGAGATAAGAAAGTTTCTATAACTGACTTAGCTAGTGGAAGTGGTAGTTTATTAATTAATATTGCTGCATTAGTAAAAAGGTGAAAAAGAGATAACTTCTGTTGATGTTGATAGTAATTATGTGAGATTACAACAAAAATATTTTTTTAATATATTAGAAACTAATGTTGAAATAATTAACCAAGATGCACTTAAGCCATTAAATATTAAAAAAACAAGATATAGTAATTAGTGATGTTCCTTTTGGGTATTATGCTGATGAAGATAATAGTTTAAACTACAAACTATGTAGTACGGATGGATATAGTTTAAATGCATTGTTATTTATTGAGCAAGCAGCAAATTACCTTGATGAAAAATGGGGTAGGAATATTAGTAATACCTAAAAAAAGTACTAGAGTTAGAAGATAACTTCAAGAAGTATTTAGAAGAAGATATTAATCTAAATGCAGTTATTACTTTTACCTGATGAAATGTTTAAAAATGTATCTCAACAAAAAGGCTATTATATTAATTACTAAAAAGGTCAAACTAGATTACCAAATCAAGTATTCTTAGCGCAAATACCAAGTTTCCAAAAATAAAAGCTAGTTATGCTAAATTTATAGAAGAATTTAATGAATGGTTAGAAAATAATTAATTTTCAAATAATAATTTATACTTAATGAAAAAAAGTTGTTTACTATAACTTTAAACTTTCTATGTATTATCAAATAAAGAGAATACTTTAATAAAATCCCAAAAAAAGTAATAATAAATTATTTATATAGGTTGACAAGTACTAGATAATATAATACAATATGTAAGTAGATTGTTCACAGGACAATTTAAACAGTATTAAATGTTTTGTATTTATTTTTGTTTATAAGCATTTAATCAATATTAATTTAGATTTTTGTAGTATCGGAGGGAGGGAAATCCAATGTCAAAAAAACTGTAGTTCGTAAAAATGAAACATTAGAAGATGCACTACGTCGTTTCAAACGTGCTGTTTCTAAAAAAATGGAACTATCCAAGAAGTTCGTAAACGCGAATTTTTATGAAAAACCAAGCGTTCGTCGTAAGAAAAAAATCTGAAGCGGCTAGAAAACGTAAATATTAATAATTGGTAATTAATACACAATTGATTAATAAAAATCTAAAAATTTTTCCCTCTTTTTAGATTTATTTAAGAAAAATTAAAAACCTCGTCACTTGATGAGGTTTTTTTATGGTTGTAATATTAATTTAAATATGATATTCTTATTTAAATAAAATCTATTAGGAGAGACTATGTTTGCGATAATCTGTTTAAATGTAATGTTATTGATTTCTTGTTGGTATTTAATTGCGGAAAATCAAAAAAATAAAACTCAAATTAATGAGATGAAAGATGATTTGAAAAAAAGCAATTGAAAGAATAGCGACATTAGAGAAAATAAATAAACCAGAATTTGTTCTATACTAACTATAGAACCGATTCTGGTTTTATTTTATATATTATCTATTTTTTTCTTATTTTTTTCCATATAGTTCATCTATATTTTTTTAGCATTCATAAGAATCATTAAAAATTTTAATTCTTTTTTTCCATTTTTTTCTATTTCATCTATTAATGCTTCTTTACCATCATTAACAAGAATTTCTAAGAAAGTTTTAGAAACTCCAACTGCTTTTGCACCTAATGCTAAGCATTTTACTACATCAAGTGGATTACGAATTCCTCCACTTGCGATAATATCTATTTTATCTCTATATGGTGCGGCAAATTCTAAGCTTTCAGCTGTAGTATAGCCGATATTTTCTAGATATGTAGATTTATCTTCTCTTCTACCATTTTCTATACGGGCAAAATTAGTTCCACCCATTCCACTGACATCAACGGCAGCTAGATTCAGGTCGATGGCTAATTTAATTGTTTCTTCATTCATCCCAAAACCAGTTTCTTTTAGAATCACTGGAATAGGGGACTTCTTACTAACTTCAGTCAGTGTAGAAAGCCATGATTCAAAATTATGGTCACCTTCAGGCATTACAATCTCTTGAAGTGGATTTGTATGAAGTTGAATGTATTGAGCTTTTGTCTTTTCAATAGCATCTAAAATAAGATTAGGATCTTTATCAAGACCAAGATTTATTGAATATCCTTTTGGATATGCCGCTTCATCATTTTTATCTTTTAAAGCAGGAGAGTATGAACCTGGGAAAAATTCTATTCCACAAGCTTTACTAACTTCCATAAAATCCTGATTTATTTTATTACATTCTTCACCACCGGCAGTTATCGCGTTGATAAAGAAAGGAAATTGCCATTTTTTATTACAAATAGTAGTAGATGTATCTAGAGTATCCAGTCCAAAACGTGGCACACTATTATAGTCAATAGCATATGCATCTAAACTAGTTAAAGTCGTTTTGTCAGCAAGAGCTAGACGTATATGATCTTTTTTTCTCATGTCTATCCTTTCATGTTTTCTAAGTTATAATTGTTCTAAATTAAGTTGTAGTTGGAAGTTATCGTTACTTCTATTGAGACCTAAAACAATATCTCCACTACCAGAGCCGCTTTGTTTTCCAGCAGGGTAGCTAGCTATATAATTTTTCATAGCTGCTGTTTCCATTGGTATATTAGAGAAACTTTCTAAATAGTGAAGATTTTCACGAAGTTTGTTTATCGTATTTAATACAAACGATTCATTTCCACTTTCAAGTTCATCTACTAGTTGTTCAACTAGTTTATTAGAAGTGTTAACGAAGGTAACGTACTCGGTAGAATAATTTTCTTTATTCTCTTTCCAAAGCTTAACATGTTCTTTGGTATCTACAACTTCTCCAGTCCATCTTGCAAAAATAATAATCTTTGCTTTAGGATAAATAGGTTTAATTGTTAATCCGTCCCAAGGAGAGTTTATTATTTCTTTAATATCGTCTTTACTTCCGATAATATAATTAAGTTTACTAGCATTAAACTTTTGATAGAAAGTAAGTCCTTCATTTAAAGAAGCTGCAACATCACCCATAGAACCACTAATATTATGAGTTAAATTGTATAATGTAACAAGTTTAAAAAAATAGTTTCGTTATCGAAAGAAATTTTTTTCGAAAGTTAAAAATAGCTTTTGGCGATTGAAACTAAAACTGCTCCAGAAGAACCTAAGCCATATTTTTTTATTGTTACTATGTAATTCATTATATTTTTTTATTGAATAAGTTTTTTTCACTATTTGTATACTTATTTAAAAACAGAATAAACTGTTGAATCATAGTAAAGTTCTTATTATCTTCATAAAGATCAACGGTAATATTGTGTAGTGTATCAAAAATAGTAGTTTTCTCACTAGGTTCTACGGTAGTAACTATTTTTTGTGGAACGCTGGTAAGAAGTGCTTTAGAATAGTCTTCTAATATAGCATATTCACCTGCAAGGTATAACTTTCCAAAAGCTACTCCATGCACAATATTATTTTTTTGTTCCATAATTTTGAAATTTCCTCATATAGTTTTTCTTGATCTTCTTTTAAATATAATACTTTAACATTTGGCCCGGCATCCATAGTGAAGTAGCATTTATAACCTTGTGAACGAAGTTGTTTGACTATGTCCATTGCACGGTGACTTTCTTCAGTTAAAAATGTAAAACTTGGAGAAGATGTAGTTGTTGTTTCATGCATAGCTAATGCATTACTTTCAGTTATTTCTCCTATTTTCTCAAAGTCCGCTTCTTTAAGTGCTTCTTTCATTAAAACAAAATCTTTCTTTGCTTTTTCTACCCAAGAAGCGAATGTTGTTGATGTTTGTACACATTGTTCCATTGCTACACGACTAGAAATTTTCTTTCTATCTTCGTTTACTACAAGAACCATCATACCAAAATCTAGTTTGCAAGAAAGTTCTTCTACGCTACCATCTTCTAGCCATGCAGCAAGTTTATAAAAACTTCTACAAGAAGAACCAGAACCTTCTTTTGCGATTTCTACCATTTCTTGAGTTGATTTATTTAATTTAAAATATTCATTACAGGCTAAAACTAATGCCATTGTACCGCTAGAACTAGATGAAAGTCCGGCTGCAGTTGGTACAGTATTATAGCTTTTTAATGCAAATTTTTTTCTCTATCAACAGGAGTAAATTTAGAAATAAATTTAATCATTTTGTTTACTTCTTCAGGTCCCTGTTTTTTTCATCGTTAATATAGAATTCATCTTCATTTGATAAGCTTTTTTTCAATTTTTTTGTTTTCGATAATAAATTATCTAATCTTAAAGAAATATTAGGGTTATAAGGAAGAACAGGATCTTTAGACTTCTTTCCCCAATACTTTACTAAGGCTATATTAGCATAACCTAAACTGTAACCATCCATGATAAATATCCTTTCTCTTTTAGTTCATCTTGAATTTAAGGCATTCTCTTTAGTATCACATAGGCAAATGCAACAACCGCCTGCACCGCCACCAGTTAACTTAGCACCTTTAGCATTGTTATTTTTACACAACTCAACAACTTCATCATTCTTCTCATGGCTAACACCGATTTTTTGAAGTAGTGAATGAGCTTTGTACATATATTCTCCGATAAGGTCTAAATTTTTTTCTTTTAAAGGTTTAATTACTTTTTTAGTAATATTTCCTAGTTCATCTATATATGGTTTGTATGTTTTTAAATTTTCTTTTACGTGTTCTAAAGTATGTTTTGTAATACCTACAACCCCAGTATCAATAATTAATAAGTAACTATCGAGAGAAAAAGGTAGTTTTTTGGCTCCGTGTTCTTTAGAAAAAAGAAGGGGAGTATCGCTAAGTACTTGATTTACATCTATTCCACTAGGGTTCCCGTGAATAAACTTTTCACATTTATCAGCGATTTCTCTTATTTTTGCTTTTGTTATACCTTTAGCACGAGCAATAGCTATGCTAAGAGCAGCCGATGAACCTAATCCTCTTCCAACAGGAATGGTACTATTAATATTAATTTTTGTCTTACTATCAATTTCACAGGTATCTGCGATATACGCTAAAATATCATCTCTGTGTTGAATTTCATTAGTATTTTCAAGTGTAACATCTATTTTCATCTCTGGTAATGGAATAGTAATTCCCTCATGACCGTAGACTACTGCATGTTCACCAAAAAATATTGCTTTAGCATGTGTCATAATAATCCTCTTGTTTTTAGAATTTCAACTATATTTTTTTAACCAATTTTTTTAAATTTATTTATATGTTTAGTACTATTTAATTAGTATTTTTTTAATATGTACAATAATTATACTTTTTAGCATTATTATTTGTCAAACATATGCTGTCATTATAGTTTTTTTATTAAACATAATAAAAAAACAATCTTAAATACCTTGCTTTTTTTAAAATAGCGAAGAATATAAAGATTGTTTTTTTAATGATTTGGATGACAATTAATGCCATGTGGTTCTAAATGAACTAAAGTTTCACAGTAATAAAAACTCACGAGCGAGTGCTTTTTTTCTATTTTTTTATAGTTATATCATGACTTTGTTTAACATTTAATTCCGGATTAACTGTTATTGTAATATCAATAAAATATAATAGACCATGAGTTCGTCCTTTTATATCAACGATAGAAATAACACCCTCTAAGTCTTTAACGATAGACTCAACCTTCTCAATAACTTCAGCATCAACACCATCTGTTAGTATATGAGTAGATTCTTTAAAAATACTTATTGCTGTATAGATAATTAAGCAACCTACTAATATAGCGACTATTGAGTCAGCGATAGGTATACCTATATATGTTGCGATAATACCAACTAATGTACCAATTGATACATAAGCGTCACTTAGGTTATCTAAAGCAGCTGCTTTTAAAGACTTGCTTCCAAGCTTATTTGCCAGTCTAATATTATAAAAGTACACAGAAAACATAATTATACTAGCAACAACAGCTGTAACTGCAGATAACATACTAGGTTGTTCATAGCTTTTAGTTATAATTTTTTTTACTGCATATATCACTACTTCAATACCAGCATAAAGCATAATAAATGAAGCTATTAATGTTGAAATTAATTCTGCGCGGAAGTGTCCGTAAAGATGATCTTCATCCGCAGGTTTTCTTGAGATTTTTAATCCAATAAGAACACAAATGGATGAAATAACGTCAGTTGCGTTATTTATTCCATCTGCGACTAATGCAGAAGAACGGAAGAAAAAACCAGCACCCAATTTTAAAAGTGTAAGCAGTAGGTATGAGAATATACTAAGTCTTGCACCATGTTCAGCTTTTTTTAACTTTTCAAAAATAGAGTTATTCATATAAGTAACTTCCTTTCAAAATGTATTTTACAATTATAACAGCTTTTAAAAAAATTATTCAAGAATAAAATTCTTATTTATAAAAATAAAAATTATTTACCATAGGTGAACTTTATTAAAAAAAGCTCGATATATTAATTATCGAGCATAGTAGATTATATCTTTTTTTGAGTAATATTTCTTAAATGTTAAATATATATAAACAATCGAAAAATAGACTAAAAAAATAGTATAAATATATATAAGATTACTAGAAAGGGGAATAGTTATAGTCAGCCAATGAGGAAAGATATTTAATTTTTTTCCAAAATTGGAACTAGAAATAAAGATATTTCAAATATCACAAAAGATATAAAAATAAATTATCCATTTATTTCTTTTCGTTTTTTTATAAAGTATTAAATAGAAGCATATTGCAGCACCTAAAAAAATAGCGTTAAAATTGAAAGGACTGCTAAGTAGGGCTGTATACTTTTAGTAAAAAAACTGAAGGCAGTAAAAAAACTTACTATTGTGATTAAGATGTAAGCTAAAAATAAAGCGGAATACTATTACTTTATTTTTCCTTTTGGTAAAGAGTCAATTATCGAATCAGATAGTTTATTTATATCTGTTCCAAAAAAATTTCATGAAAAATTTTTTTACCTTGATTTTTGATATAAAAATTAAATCTTGCAATATCTCTAGTAATTGAATTTCTAATTCAGGTTCTTTAGATGTTATAGATTTTTGCACGACAAGTAACTAGAAGTTCTTCATAATATTTTTTTATTATCTTCATTAAGTTGTAGTTTTTAGTTTGTTATTGTACTCTAATAGATTAGTTAAATTCATAATGTTTTTCCCCTTTATAAACTTAATTATATTTTCAAAATACTGTTTATAGTTGTGCTGATGTTTCCCCATGTATTTTTAAATGAAAATACATATTCTTCTCCTTGTTTGGTTATAGAATAATATTTTCTAGGTGGCCCAAAGTTACTTTCTTTTAGATAGCTTGTAACTAGTTCTTCTTTTTCTAATTTTTAAAAGCAAAGGATAGATAGTTCCTTGAGCTACCATATCCAACCCATAGTTAGAAAGTTGTTCGGTAATTTCATAACCGTACATATCTTGATTTTTAATTAATTGCAATATGCATGCTTCCAAAGTTCCTTTTAATATTTGGGAAGTATTAATTTCCATTAGAAATCTCCTTTCAGTGGATTGAAATATTGTATTTACAAAGCTATCTTGTTATACATAATAGTATCATAGAGAAAGTATCTTGTAAAGCAAAATAGCCAACTCATTTATTTGTTTAACAAAAAGAAAATAGACTCAAGTAAATCTTGAATCTATAACTATTTATTGCAATATAATATTTTTGGAATATATAATTTTATCTTTCCATTCACCATTTTTCAAAAAAATAAATTGCTTTCTGATACCTTCATATTGAAAAATTCAGTTTTTTTCCAGTAATTTTATAGAAGGAGTATTTCCGACACTTACATGTGCTTCTATTCTATGAAATTTTAATTCGTTAGCAGTAAAGTCTAAAATTGATTCTAGAGCTTCAAAAGCGTAGCCATTTCTCCAAAATTGGTTATGAATAAAATAACCGATTTCTGCCCATTGAAAGTTTTTTCTCTCTAAAGTAACTATATCAATCATCCCCAAATGATTTCCAGTTTTATCAAATATAGAATAAATATACTGATAGTCATCTTCTCTCATCTTAGTATGCTTTTTTACTAATTCTTCAAACCAGGGTTCAGTACAAATGGACATATCAATAAAACCATCATCGAATTCATTCTTTGATGCTTCTCTATCATTAAATCCTTTATACCATGATTTATAGTCTGTAATATCAATTTCTTTAATAATTAATCTATTTGTTATTAATTTCATAGTAACTTCCTTCAAATTGCTTAGCAAATGAATTAAAAATCTAGTAAGCTTATATAAAAAAATAAACCCTCAAATATATTGAGGTTATAAATACCAGCAGCCGGGGTCGAACCGGCACGATGTTGCCATCGCTGGATTTTTGAGTCTAATATTATTAGTTTTTAAATCTCAGAAATATTGATTTTATAAGCTTTTTTTCCATAATATTTTTTTAAAAACTTAGTATCACTTCCAAAGTTTAGATACTTTTTTTAGTAACTATAAAATGCTAGAAAGTATACTCCTTATTAAAAAAAGAGTTTTGGACTAGTTTTTGTGCAATTTTATTACCCATATCCGTAATAAGAGAGGCTAAATTAATTGCCTTTAATGATTGTAGAAATTGGTTGTGAATATCATTAGACACATAACCAGCTAGCAAAATATGCTCAGCCATGTCATATTGCTTAATCAAGAGAATCTTATCATGTTTTTTTCATTAAATAAAAATCGCACTAATTGCTGTATTAAAGACTGGAAAACGAAAACTCGCACATTGTGAACAATAAGGAATATCTCCCTCATCTTTTTAAAAAAATTTTTTTCTCCAAAGGATGCCCACATTCGGGACAACAAGTCATTGTTTTGTCAAATATAGAAACCTCTTTTTTTAAAGTTCTTAAAAAGTAATTTTACCAGTAAAATCGAGACCACGCAAGACATTGAAATAAATCAAGACTTTTTTTAAAAATTTATTTTATGATATACTAAACTTATCAGCTATTGGTTCTGAAAAAAAGTGTCTGCCACAGTTTTACTACAAATTCTCATGACTTGTGCCAAGATTTATAAAAAACGGATAGCTATAATAGCTCTTAGAGCAAAAACATGACATATAGGAGGTTAAAGACATGTCATACTTTTATCTTTTTATCGCCATTGTAGGAGAGATATTGGGAACTAACCTTTTGAAATTATCAGACGGTTTTACAAAGCCTATTCCAACCGTTTCTGCCCTACTTAGCTATGGCGTTTGTTTCTATTTCTTATCACTAGCAATGCAAAAAATTCCTGTAGGAATAGCTTATGCAACATGGTCAGCTGTCGGTTTAGTTTTGATAGCCTCTATCGCAGTAATGATTTTCAAAGAAACACTAAATGTTTATAGCATTATCGGTTTAATTTTGATTATCATTGGTGTTGTCATGGTTAACTTATTAGGAAATGCAGGACATTAATAAAACCGGCTCTATACTATTTGTAGTGGGTAAATCCCCTATGGATATTATGGAGCCTATTTTGTTGTAGAAAAAAAGTTCCATAAGAACTATAATGAAAAAGCTAGAATTCTGTCAATATTTTGGACACATTTTGGGAGGGAATTTTGAAGACTAGCGTCCTCCTAATTTTCCCAATAAGTTTTAACTTCTTCAAAAATCTTATTCAAAAGTTCTGCATCTTTTTCTGACAACTGATTTTTTTCTATAACTCTATCTTTTAGTTCTGTTGCCTTTATTTTATTTCTTGCCACCGAAACTGCTATTGAATGTTTCAAAATATCAAACTCATCCTTTGAAAAGTTTGCAATATTGGTAAGATCTAATTGTTCTAGAGGTAAACTACTGATAATTGAATAAGGTTTTTGTCCCAGCAAATAATCTGTAGTAGTCCCAAAGATATTTGCCAATTTCACAACGAATTCTAATCCTGGTTCTAACGTTCCATTCTCCCACCGAGAATATGTCCCTTGTTGAACTCCAATTAATTCCGATATTTGTACTTGAGTTAACTTTTTTGATTTTTCTGAGAGTTTTTAACCTCTCTGAAAATCAAAAAAAGTTTCAACTCAAAAAAATATCAATTGATATCCTTTATGATCTCTTAAAAGAAGAGGATAAAATAAACAACAGAAAACAAAGCTATATAGATACACAAGAAAACAACTATAACAGGCATATAAAAAAACTATTTTTGAAAAAAAGTTGATGATGTAGCTAAATTAACTTATGAAGATATCTATCAATTCAGAGAACATCTAAGAGATAAAAAAATGCTCAAAACTCAGAAAAGAAGCTAAGTCCAAATACTATTAATAAAATTATAATTTTTACTAAAGAAAATTATGGATGTTGGATTAAGAAAGGGATTTTACAAGGAACATCCCGTAGGATTACTGAAAAAATTACCAATAGAAAAAGCAAAATTAAATTTCTGGACAGTAAAAGAATTTAAGCACTTCTTAACACTATTTAGCAACGAAGAATACAATATAAAAATTACTATTCACAGTTCTATTTTTTACTGGTCTAAGACTGGGAGAAGCTCTTGCTCTAACGTGGAAGGACATAGAGTTTTCAACAAATACAATCCATGTAAGTAAATCAGTATACGTCAAAAAAGGTGAAGAACACATTAGTAGCACAAAGACAAAGGCTGGAACTCGAAGAATCATCATGAATACCAAACTAGTAGAGACACTAGAAGAGTGGAAACAAATACAGCATGAAAGATTGAAAGAATTTACAACCAACCTAGATGATCTACAGATATTTCAAAATAGCCCGATTACAATAACTAAAGATTCAATCGAAAAACAATATAAAAAAATATTGCAAAGAGATGGTTCTTTAAAAAAGATAAGAATTCATGACTTCAGGCATTCACATGCTTCCCTACTAATAAATCAAGGAGAAGATTATCTTGTCGTAAAAGAAAGATTAGGCCATGCATCTATAACTACAACAATAGATACTTACTCACATTTGTATCCAAGCAAGCAACAAAAATTAGCGGATAAATTAGATGATCTGTTATAAAATTAGTAATTTTAAGTAACTCAGCGTTACAAATTCAACAATCAAATAAAAAAAGACAAGGTCCGAAAACCTTGTCTTTCAATCTATACCAGCAGCCGGGGTCGAACCGGCACGATGTTGCCATCGCTGGATTTTGAGTCCAGTGCGTCTGCCAATTCCGCCATGCTGGCATAAGATTATGATAACATAATAATGCATATTTTGTCAATTTTTAGTGAAGTACAAAGTAGATAATTAGGATGGGTAAGTTATAGAAAAAAATATACATTATAATCGAAAAACATGTAATATAATAAAAAAACTACATGTGTTTAAAAAAAATATTGATAATTTCTATTTTTATTAACGTTTTTTTATTGGGATAGAATATAAAAAAAGATATAGAGGTCCTTGGTTTTTAATTTAAAAATATTTCTTCAATATGATATTGCCAAAGGAGGATATATGTAGTATAATAAAGTAGTATATAGAATTATAAAAATATTAATGTTATTTTTATAGAGGAGTGTGAGTGCTGGTGGTTGTTACATTGTTTACATCGCCTAGTTGTACTTCTTGTAGGAAAGCAAAAGCTTGGCTAATTGAAAATGATATAGAATTTGTTGAAAGAAATATTTTTTCAGAAGCTCTAACTACAGATGAGATTAAAAACATCTTATCTATTACAGAGCACGGAACAGAAGATATTATTTCTTTTAGATCAAAAACATTTCAAAAATTGAATCTTGATATAGAGAGTATGTCAATACAACAACTGTATAAAGTTATTCAAGATAACCCAGGAATGCTGAGAAGACCTATCATCGTAGATGATAAGAGATTGCAAGTAGGATATAATGAAGACGAAATAAGAAGGTTTCTTCCTAAAGAAATAAGAGTAAATCAATTAAAACAAATAAAGAATATGGTTAAGTAAGTATGTCCTGATACTGCTTTTACCGAAGGCTTAAAGGTTGATATTAGGTTATCAACCTTTTTTTATGAGAATTAATAATAGCGAAAGCTAAATTAATAGAAAAAAAGAGGTATTACATGGAAAAAGAAAAATATATTTATTACTGGAGAGATTCATTTTTTTAGAATTAATAGAGAAAAAGAGTTCTTCTCTTGTATTTAAAGGACCAAATGACGAAGAGATAAGTTGTAATGAATCAGACGTAGATAGTTTGGATGACTTTGAAATTGGTGAAGAATACTCGATGTTTGTTTATCCATCGAGAAGTGGAAAGTTATTTGCTACACCTAATATTCCAGAAGTTACATACGGTGAATATGCGTTTAGCAAGGTTGTTAAAGTAGAAGAAGATAGAGTAGGATTAGATATAGGTTTCTCACGAGAAATTCCGTTATTAGGTGAAGACTTACCAAAAGTAAGAAGTGTTTGGCCAAAAGAAGGTGATGAGCTATTTATTACATTACGTCGTGATTATAGTGGTCAATTATTTGCGCGTCTAGCTACTGAAACAGTAGTTGCATCACTTTATTCTAAAGCTGAAAAGAATATGAAAAATAAAGATATAGAGGCATATCCTTATAGATTGATGAGAGTAGGAACTTTTCTACTATCAAAAGATGGGTATAAGATTTTCGTTCATGAGAGCGAAAGAAATACTGAACCTCGTTTAGGAGAAAAAGTTACATTAAGAGTAATTGGGATTAAAGATAACGGAGAAATTAATGGTTCATTTTTACCACGTGCCCATGAAAGAATGGATGCAGATGGACAGGCTATACTAGACTATATTGAAAATAATGGTTATTGTGAATTTACAGATAAATCATCTCCAGAAGATATTAAAGCAGTTTTTGGAATGAGTAAAGGTAGTTTTAAACGTGCCGTAGGGAGACTATTTAAAAACAAAATAATAATGATTGAAGAAGATGGATTATATAAACGTAAAGGAAGATAATAACATGAAAAAAATAAAAATTAGACAAAAAAATGCTTTTATTAGGTGGAATCGTATTAGAAAATGAGAAATATCAAGTAGTACATATGAATTTAAAAAAACAGGGAATCAAACTGATTCATATAGCAATGATAGAACTATTTTTATTATTAAATATAAGTGGGAAAAATTACAGTTGCATATGAGGAACAAGTTGAAATAGTAAACGAATTTGAGTTGCTTGAAATTCCTGCGGGAGTAGCACATGTGATAACTTGCTTGCAAGATGCACAAATTTTTTGTAGTTAAGTTATAAAAGATAGAATAATTATGTAGAGGACTATAAATGGAAGTACAATTTTTTTAGGTACAGGAGCTGGGCTTCCTGCAAAATTTAGAAATACCCAAAGCTTTGTTTTTTTGATTTTATGCAAGAATTAAAAGAATGCTGGATGTTCGACTGCGGTGAAGCAACGCAACATCAGATTTTAAAAAAACAAATATAAAACCTACAAAAATAAAAAAAGAATATTTATAAGTCATCTTCATGCTGATCATGTTTTTGGGGCTTATAGGATTTTTTTATCATCTAGAAGTTTTTTTATTAGATAAGAAAGAATCTGAAGTTATTATATATGGTCCAAAAAGGAATAAAAGAATTTATAGAACAAAAATTTGAAGTTCACATTTTGTTCACTTACTTACAGCATTAAATACATTGAAATTTCTGAGGAAGCGTGTATAATAGATAGTAAAACTGTTGAGGGTTTATGCGTATCCATTAATGCATAATATTGAGTGTTTTTGGTTATAAAATAGTTTTTTAAAAAAACAAAAAGGTAGTCTTAATGCTGAAAAAAATTAATGGAGTTAGGGATAAAACCAGGGCCATTTTTATAAAAAAATAAAAAGAAGAAGATCAGTTTGAGTATAACGGGAATATATATAATTCAAGTGATTTTTCTATCTGAAGATAAACCAGGTAAAGAAATAGCTGTTATACCTGATACTAAGTACTTTTAGCGAATTAGATGATATTGTAAAAAAAATAGTGATGTAATTATTACAGAGTGTACTTACTTGAGTGCTACTGATGAAAGTCACGCTAGAAAAAAACTATCATTTATGTATCACAGATATACATAAAATGTTAAGTAATAGTAAGGCACAAAAAGTATTTTTAACACATATAAGTGCTAGATATGATAAAAGTACAGAAGATGAAGTTATAGAAAATATACACTCATCATCTGAGGTATATATAGCACATGATTTTGATAAATATAAATTTTAATTTGGAGAGCCAATTATGAGAAGAGATTTAGAAGAAAAAACAATAGAAGTTAAAGAAATATTTAAAGGGAAAGTTCTTGATGTAGAAATGCATACGGTTAGTTTACCAGATGGTGGAACATCAACTCGTGAACTAGTTAATCATCGCGGTGCGGTAGCTGTATTAGCTATTACTAAAGAAAACGAAGTTATTTTAGTTGAGCAATATAGAAAAGCGATAGAGCAGGTAACTTTAGAAATACCAGCAGGTAAGCTAGAACCAGGAGAAGATAATAAAAAATTATCAGCAATAAGAGAATTAAAAGAAGAAACTGGATATGAGGCTACAGAAGATCAACTAACAAAACTTTTTGATGTTCATGTTGCATTAGGATATAGTTCAGAAGTTATTACTATTTTCTATGTTGATGGCTTAGAATATGCTGGTGAACAAAACCCAGATGAAGATGAGTTTATTAATTTGAAAAAATATAAAGTAGAAGATGCATTGAAACTATTAGATGATAATACTATTACTGATAGTAAAAACAATGTTAGCATTAATGTATTTAAAAAAATAAGGAAAGGCACGAAATAGTATATGAGTATATATAATGATATAATAGAAATTATTCAGAAATCTACATATAAATTAACACCTCAAAGGGAAAAAAATTGTAGAAATATTAGTGGAAAACAGTGAGTTACACCTTAGTGCAGAGGAGTTATACTTTATTTTTAAAAAGAAAAAAACTCCTGATATAGGTATTGCAACAGTATATAGAACATTAGATATTTTCTATGAGTTGAAAAATCTTAGAAAAAAATATCATTTAGCAATGGTGTTTCTAAATATCATTTAAGACAATCACTGGACGGTAGTTTGCACCATCACTTAATTTGTACAAAGTGTAATACTATTGAGAAAGTTTCTAATTCTTTATTTAATAAATTAATAGAATATATGAAAAAAAGAGTACTCATTTGAAGTTCAAGATAACTCATTATCATTTTATGGAACTTGTTCAAAATGTAGAGAAAAAGGTGAAAAGTAGAAGATGAAGTTTGATAAGGTAGAGAGAATACTTATTGTTATTTCTGGCATAGTTTATATCGCGTATATAGTATTTATAGGTGGAATGATAAATAGTTTTTAAAAAAACTATGTTGGAAATGAGTATTTAAGAACTCGTATTGTTGATCAAATCCGTGAACAGACAAAATTAACACAAGACAGTGCAAATGTATCTACAAAAAGATTTACATTATATTTTTCCAAGTTATGGGACAATTATCTTGGTTATACTTTGCTATGTTAGTATTACTATTTTTTTATTGTTAATGTTTGTTATTTTTAAAAAAAGGGAATACACCATAACATAGTAGCTTTTTCTGTTTTTTTAGTATATAGTATTCTATTATTAATTTTCAGCTTAGGTATATTGTTTATTAGTTGCATTATCTACTTCTATCTTGGAATTAGAATAATTTTAATAAGGAATAGAGAAATAAAATAATTGAAATTTAAAAGATTTAAAGGAGAATATCCTTTTAAATCTTTTTGTAAAAAAATTTTTTTATAAAAAAATATAAAATTTATTAAAGAAAAGCTATATGATTATAATTATATTCTTATTAATTTAGTAAATTTTAAAAAAATAATAAGGTAATATACCTGTTGACATAAATAGAGATTTTTATACTCTACTTTGTACGATTAAACAAAGTTTAATAAAAAAAATACGGATAGTATATACAGAGTTTTTTTAAGGAAAAAGTAGATTTGCAAATTTATTATAATACTAATATAATTTTTAGTTACACTAATCATAAAAAAATATAAGGAGAACCTATGAAAAAAATAGAGTATTTAAATTTATAAAAAGATTAACAATAATTATTTTTGTCTTTATTAGTTATTGCAGGTGGATATGGTTATTATTTTGTACATAAGTCTTTACCAACCGTTGAGGGGAAAGTAGAAGTTGCTATGTTAGATAATGATGTTAAAGTGCACCGTGATCAAAATGGAATACCTACGATTGAAGCTAAAAATGATGCGGATTTATATAGAGCCCAAGGATATGTTCATGCTCAAGATAGATTATTCCAGATGGATTTAGCAAGAAGACAAGCGAGTGGTAGATTATCGGAAGTTGTAGGAAAAGCAGCGATAGAAACTGATAAGAAGTATTTAGTATTTTCTCTTAGAAAAGCTGCAGAAAAATCATATGATGGATATTCAGAATCAGCTAAAAAAATTCTAAATTATTATGCTGAAGGTGTAAATGCATATATAGAAGAAGCTAAAAGAGACAAAAAACTTTCATATGAATTTTCTTTATTAGGATATGAACCAGAAAAATGGACTGCTATCGATTCGTTAACTATCGGTAAATATATGGCTTACGACTTAGGTGGGCACTGGGATCATCAAAGTTTTAATAATTGGATCCTAAATAATTTAGGAGAAGAAAATTTAAAACAATTGCTTCCTGAGAGTTTTTCTAAAAATCCAGATTCAGAAGAAATTATTAAGGCTAACTTAGGTGCTAATGCTAATATAAATAAAGATACAGCAAAAGTAGAAAGACCACCTATGGAAAATGGTAGTAATGATTGGGTTGTATCAGGTAAAAAAACTAAATCAGGTAAGCCTTTGTTAGCTGATGATCCGCATCTAGGGTTATCAACTCCATCAGTTTGGTATCAAATGACTCTATCTACACCAGACCATAAGGTTTCAGGGGTTATTTTCCCTGGTGTTCCTGGTATTATATTAGGTCACAATGAAAATATTGCTTGGGGCGTAACTAATTTTGGTCCAGATGTTCAAGACTTATATATTGAGAGAAGACAATCAGACAACCCGTATAAGTTTGAATATGATGGTGAATATTATGATGCTCAAGTAGATAAATATTCAATAAAAGTAAAAGGTCAAGATGATGAACAATTTGAAGTTGTTAATACTAAACATGGTCCAATAATAGACTTTTTATTAAAACCATTGGGTAATGAAAACACAAGTTTTTCTATGCAATGGACAGCACTTGAGTCAACTCAAGAATTAGAAGCAATTTTAAATATAGATAAAGCTCAAAACTGGGAAGAGTTCGAGAAAGCTTTTAGAGAATTTTAAAGCTCCAGCTCAAAACTTTGTTTTTGCGGATAATCAAGGGAATATTGCTTATAAATCAAATGGTAATGTTCCAATTAGAAAAAAAGGTAATGGAAATTTACCAGTTCCAGGGTACAGCAGTGAGTATGGTTGGACTGGATATATTTCGTATGATAAACTTCCAAAAATTGTAAATCCAGAACAAGGATTTATAGCGACAGCTAATACTGAAACAGTAAAAACTGATTATCATACGTCAAATGTTTGGGCACAGCCATATAGAAAAGCGCGTATTGATGAAGTATTATCTGAAAAGAATGATCTGACTGCAGATGATATGAAAAAAATTACAGATGGATACCAAAAAAATCTTTATGCCAAAGAATTTTTAACTAATCTTTTGAAAAATGTAAATAAAGATAAAGTTTCTAAAAAAATGAAGTATATGATAAATTAAGTTCTTGGGATAATATTGATAATAAAGATGAAGCAGCTCCATTAATTTTTTTGATGCATGGATGAAGAAAATTCAAGCACATATCTTAAAAAGATAAAATGAGCGAAGAAGCATATAAATTTATGCCTCATAAGGAGAGCTATGTAGATAAAATTTTAAGGGATAGCTTAAATGGTAAGAAAATAAATCTAATAGAGGAAAAAGGCGGTTTAAATACTGTTCTTACAGAAAGTTTAAATGAAACTATTAGTGAATTAGAAGGAAAATATGGTAAAGACGTTAATAAATGGAAATGGGGAAATGGTCATACATTAGGCTTTAGACATCCATTATCTAAATCTTCGGCGTTACTTGCATATTTCTTAAATCCAAAAGAATATCCAATCTCAGGGTCTAAGGTGACTGTTCAGGCTGCAAAACAAAACGAAGAAGGATTAGTTAATCATGGTGCTTCTTGGAGGTTTGTCTATGACTTTGATACAAAAACTGGCTATCATGTAGTTGGTCCGGGACAAAGTGGACATGTTTTGAGTGATAACTATGATGACCAAATAACAAAATGGGTTAACGGAGAATATACTAGTGAATCTATTGGTAATATACCTAAAGGAAAAACATTAGAATTGGTTCCTAAAAAAATAATATAAAAAAAGAGTAGTATTATTAAAATAAAGATAATATTACTCTTTTTTTATATCAAATCAATAATATTATTAGTTGATTTGTTAAATTATATAACATTTATAAACAAAAGATAGGTTATCGTGATATAATTAAGATAACTAAAAAAATATTTATTTTAATCAAAGAAGAAATTTGCAAAATAAGGAGCTAAAATGGATATTAGAGAAAATTTTGACAATATAAAAAGAGAAATTTCAGAAGCTTGTGGCAAAGTTGATAGAAGTCCAGAAGATATAAAAGTAATTGCAGTAACAAAATATGTAACTGATGCAAGGGTAGAACAAGCAATAGAAGTAGGGGTTGATGCTTTTGCAGAAAACAGACCGCAAAACTATCTAGAAAGGAAACAAAAATATTCTGATAAAGAATGGCATTTAATTGGTAGCTTGCAAACTAGAAAAGTTAGAGATGTGATTAATCATGTCGATTATTTTCATGCTTTAGATAGAGAAAGTTTAGCTAAAGAAATAGAAAAAAGAGCAGAAGATAAGGTTAATTGTTTTGTACAAGTTAATGTTTCAGGAGAAGAGAGTAAACATGGATTAACTTCGCATGAAACAATAGAGTTTATTAAAGGTTTGGAAAAATATTCTAAGATTAATGTAATTGGACTTATGACTATGGCACCATTTGTAGAAGATGAGGATGTTCTACGTAATTGCTTTAAAAAATTAAGACAACTTCGTGATGAGGTGAAAGAATTGAATCTAGATTATGCACCATGTGAGTATTTATCTATGGGTATGAGTAATGATTATAAAATAGCAATTGAAGAAGGGGCGACTCATGTCAGAATTGGGACATCACTAGTAGGTAACGAACTGAAATAGAATATTCTGGGAGGTACAATATGAAAAAGAAAATAGAAGTAGGGAATTTAGATGTAACTGTAAGGTATAGACGCGGCATGAAGCATATATACTTAAGGGTTGAAAAAAATGCTGATATAGTAGTTAGTGCACCTCCTAGAACACCTAACTATGTTATTAGAAAATTAGTTTATGATAATTTAGAAGAATTGGTGAAAAGACGAGAAAATATACTATCAGTAGCAGGGCTAAGTAGGGAATATAACACAGGTGAGAAGTATTTTATTTTTGGTCAAGAGTATGAATTAAATGTAGAAGAAAGACTAAAAAAATAGAGTTTTTTTATTGAAAATAATAAAATAAATATATATGTAAAAAGATGAACAACAAAATAGGGAGAAGATTTTCAACTCTGCAATTAGGAAGTTGTTAATAGATAAATGTAAGTTATTTATAGAAAAGTATGAACCGATAATGAACGTAAAAAGTTAAAGAACTACGTATAAAAAAATGAAAACAAGATGGGGAACATGTAATCTAGAAGCACAGCGGATATGGATAAATCAAGAATTAATTAAGTATCCCATAGAGTGTTTAGAACATATAATTGTTCATGAGATGACTCACCTTCTAGAAATTAATCATACACCACGTTTTTTTATAGCTTGTTAGAAACATATTATCCAACATATAAAGAAAAATGATAAAGTTATAAAAAGAATTTAATAGATTTTTTTAAATGGAAGATAGGTGTAAAAAAATAATAGAAAATAGTTTTCTATTTATAGTTATTTTAAGTAATTAGGTATATAATATTTACTTGTATTGAGTTTTTAAAAAGTATAATTTTATATGCCTAATTATTGACTTTTTAAAAGCATTTACTATATAATTAATCAAGAGTTTTTTTAGTATTTATTACTAATATTTAGATAGTACTTATAAGTATTTTTGGAGGAAGAATAAATGTCACAAATTTTAAATAAAGAAGATGGAAAAGTAGTTATTTCTTTTTCAGCATCAAAAGAAGAGTTTGCGAAAGGATTAGATAAAGCATTTAAAAGTGCTGTTAAACGTGTAAATGCACCTGGATTCAGAAAAGGTAAATTACCAAGAGCCGTATTCAACAAAATGTACGGTGAAGAAGCTTTATATCAAGAAGCAATTGATTTCGTATTACCAGCAGCTTATACAAAAGCTATTGATGAATTAGAGTTATCACCACTAGCTATGCCAGATATCGATGTTAAAGAAATCAGCAAAGAAAATGGTGTAACATTTGAAGCTGTTGTTACAGTTAAACCAGACGTTGAACTAGGTGAATACAAAAACTTAGGAATCGAAAAAGAAGCTGTAGAAGTTACAGATGCAGACGTTGAAGAAAGACTAGAAAGCGTACTTAGCCGTGAAGCGGAATGGCAAGTAAAAGAAACAGAAGCTAAAAAAGGTGATATCGTAGTTATCGACTTCAAAGGATTTATCGGAGATGAAGCATTTGAAGGTGGAGAAGCTAAAGGATACGAATTAGAATTAGGATCAGGAGCATTCATCCCTGGATTCGAAGAACAATTAGAAGGAAAAGTTGCACCAGTTGATACTGAAGTAAATGTAACATTCCCAGAAAACTACCAAGTAGCTGATTTAGCTGGTAAAGATGCTAGATTCGAAGTTACAGTGCATGATGTAAAAGAAAAAGTTTTACCAGAATTAACTGATGAATTCATTAAAGAATTTTCTAAAGAAGCAGCTTCAACTGTGGCTGAATACAAAGAAAAATTAAAACAAGAACTTACTTTAGAAAGAACAGAACTAGCTGAAAAAGAATATTCAGATAAAGTTATTTCTACAGTAGTAGAAAATGCTAAAGTTTCAGTTCCTGAAAAATTAGTAGATCAAGAAGTTGAATCAATGTTTGAACAATTTGCAGGAAACTTATCTCGTCAAGGATTATCATTTGACTTATATGAGCAATTTACAGGTAAAACTGCTGATGAGTTAAAATCTGAAATGAGATCAGATGCAGAAAACAAAATTAAAACTTCATTTGTACTAGCTGACATTGCTACAGCTGAAAAAATTGAAGTAACAGATGCAGACATAGATGCTGAGGTTAAAAAATTAGCTGAAATGTACTCTATGACTGATGAAGGTGTTCGTTCACGTATTAGTGTAGAAGACTTACGTGGAGAATTATCAATTCAAAAAACTGTTGAGTTCTTAAAAGAAAATAACTAATTTAATTATAAAAAGCATGGATTTATATCCATGCTTTTTTTATGGTTATATAGAGTCGAATTTGTGATGAGAAGAGCTTATTCTAAATTGCTACAGGAAAAATGTATAAGTAAAAATAATATTTACTATGAAGGATTTAACTTCTAATGTGAAAAGCAACTCTTAATTAAGTTTAAGAGTTGCTTTTTTTAGTGTTACCTTCGGTTTCTAGAAGATCTATTTGATTTATTAGATGATGAGTTCGATGATGAACTACTTCTAGACGAGCTTGTTATACTAGAGAATGAATTGAATGCGCTAGTTACTGCTGATCTACTATCTCTTTGCTTTTCAGCTAGTGATGCTTGGTAAGATGCATCTCTATCAGTACCAGCGTACATATAATCCGTTTCTGTATTTCTATGAGTTGAATACTCGACTCCATTTTTAGTGCTAATTCCTGCTGGTTTTTCAAATGCTGCCGGAGCTTTGTTATCCGCAGCTTTTGCCATAACATTAGCCATTATTGCTTGTGTAGTTTGAGCTTGAGAAGAAGATAATGCTTTTGATGCAGAATTTAATACATCTGCTCCTTGCCAAACAGAAACTGTATATTCGGTTGAGTAACCAACCATCCAACTATCTTTAGTGGAGTTTACTATATCAATTCCGAATCTTAAACGAGCATTTTCATCAAAAGTACTTGAACCAGATTTACCTGCCATATCAAATCCAGCAACTTTACCATTTGGAGATGTACCGTTGCTTGTTAAAACATTCTTAAGCATATTAGTCATTAAATATGCAGTTTCTTCTGACATAGCTTTTACGGATTCAGATCTCATAGATGGTAGTTCTTTACCATTGGCATTAAATACTTTTACTATAGTCGATGGTTTATTGTAATAACCTTTATTACCAAATGAAGCAAATGCACCAGCTACTTGTAGCGGAGAAACTCCATCTACATTACCACCGATAGCGATGGTAGGTTCATCTTTAGTAACAGGAATACCTAATCTTTCTGAGAAGAATTTAGATCGTTCATATCCGACAGTTTCAAAGGCGCGCACAGCGGGAATATTGTATGACCATGCTAGTGCTTTTTCCATTGAAACAGTTCCGTGATATGCTCTATCCCAGTTTTGGATATAGAAGTCTGTTCCTTCAATTTTATAAGGTGTGTCTGAGAAAGTAGTTTGAGAATCCCAACCATAGTATTCTATACCTGGGGCATAATCTATAATAGGTTTTATTACAGAACCAGGTTGTACTTTAGCATCGACTGCATAGTTGTAGCCACCAGTTTTATAATTTTTACCTCCACCAATAGCTTCTACGAGTCCAGTTTTTGTATCCAGAACTGTAATTGCCGCTTGAGAACTATGGGGTTTCATAGGAGATGATTGGTTATCCAACATATCTTGAACATATATTTGTAAATCTGAGTTTAGATTTGTATAAATTTTTAATCCCATAGAAAGTGGATCGCTGACATTTTCAAAGTTTTTATTTTGTTTTAGCTCTTTAGATATTTGATCGATATAAGCTGCATATTTAGGGTTATAAGTATGTTGTTCAGCTCTATCATCAGAAGATTTTTCTACTAAGCCCTCTGTTATAGGCGTATTAGTGTACTCATCGTATTCTTTTTGACTAATTTTATTATTAGTAAGCATTGCATACAATACAGTATCACGACGATTTTTAGCCTCTTCAGGATAATCGTAAGGGTTGTATTGATTTGGTTGTTGAGGAAGTCCAGCTAAAAATGCTATCTGAGGGACAGAAAGTTCATTAAGTTCTTTATTATAAAAGTACTTAGCTGCAGTTTTTTTATACCGTATTGTCCATCAGAATAATATATTTTATTTAAATACATTTCAAGGATATCATCTTTAGAATATTTACTTTCTAATTTAAATGATAGATACGCTTCTTGAATTTTTCTTTCCATTGTTTTTTCAGAAGTAAGAAGAGAGTGTTTTATAACCTGTTGAGTTATGGTACTAGCTCCTTCTTTTGCAGAATTAGATTGTATATTTACTAACATAGCTTTTGCTAGACGTTTAGGGTCTACACCGATATGAGAGTAAAATCTTGAATCTTCAACAGAAAGTACAGCATCTTTTACGTTTTGTGGAATGTCAGAAATAGAGACATACTCTTTTTTTCTGCTCCAACCGTTGCTATTAAGTTAAGGTTTTTATCGTATATTTCAGACGATAATGGATCTTGTAAGTTAGCTTTTGTAATCTTTGGTACATCTTTTAACTGAAACGCTAAAAAGCCAAGTACTACAAAAAATAAAATAAAGCATATCGTGAAGAATATAGAACTAATATATTTGAATAAGTGTTTCATTACTAGTAAAACTCACTTTCATTATTTTTTTATAATATTTAAGTAATCTAATCTAACTTTATAGTGGAACGATATTTCGAAGGCAACTTCTTCAAATTCACTTAGTTTTTATAGATTTTTCTTCCACCATTTAGTGCTCTCTCGTTAAAAAAATAGAAATTTTTTTAAACGGCATAATAAAGGTTCTGTCAATTTTTTTAAAGCGAACAATTATAAATGAAATTCCTCCCTGACTTAATATTTTTTTCATATGATCAATTTGGTGATCGTGAATATTACTAAGAGAAAATGATGTTGCAGAATTTGTTTCTTTAGCTTCGAAATCAATATATTTTCCATTCCATAATCCGTTGTAATCTGTAGTAGAAGGTGTTTGATAAAAAAAGCTTTAGTAATCATAGCACTAGCACGATTTGGATAACTAACTTCTACTATTTGAATAGGAATAGGTTTTTTTATGAATGACCGCTATATCATTATTTAAGTAGTATTTGTTCGCGAAATTAATATCATCTTCTAATTCCATTCCGCGGTTAGAATAATTAGTTTTTTTGAACAAAAAGTATTTTTTTATTTGGATAATTAAACATATACTCCTCCGTAAAGAGTTTTTCTAATACATTATACTATATTATCATTGAAAAATTAAAATAGTATAACTAAAATCATAGTAGTTATCACTAAAAAGAAATTAATAAAACTTTTTGTAAATTATTTTTAGGTGAAATATTTATATAAAATATGAAAATCTTGAAAAAAATATTGAAAGTTCTTTAGTAAAAATAATGTATTTTTATGGTATAATAAAAAGTAATTTTAAAATGAGAGGTGGTATTGTTATGAGACAATCAAGAACATTTATTCCAACAACAAGAGAAGTACCATCCTCTGCAGAGGCAATTAGTCATAAGTTGCTTATTAAAGCAGGGATGGTGAAGCAGGTATCTGCAGGGGTTTATACTTACCTTCCGCTAGCAACTAAAGTAATTCAAAATATAGAAAAAGTAATTAGAGACGAACATGCTAAAATTGGTGCATCAGAATTACTTATGCCAATTTTACAATCAGAAGACTACTGGAAACAATCAGGACGCTGGTACAAAATGGGAGATGAACTTATTCGTGTTACTGATAGAAAAAGTGCAGGATATGCTCTTAGTCCGACAGCTGAAGAAATTATTTGTCAAACAGTTAGTAACATGGTAACTTCATATAAACAGTTGCCAGTTAACTTATATCAAATTCAAACAAAATTCCGTGATGAAATGCGTCCTCGTTTAGGATTATTACGTGGGAAAGAATTTATTATGAAAGATGGTTATTCATTCCATGATTCTCCAGAGTCATTAAGAGAAACATATAATGACTATTATCAAGCTTATAGCAATATATTCGACAGATTTGAGTTAAAATATAGAGCGGTAAAAGCTGATTCAGGGAACATTGGAGGTAGTTATACTCATGAATTCCAAGCTTTAGCAGAAGTTGGGGAAGATACAATTGTGTACACTGAAGAGAGTGATTATGCAGCAAATATTGAAACAGCAGCAGTAGTTGAACAAAACTACACAATGCCAACTGACTATGAGAAAAAAGAACGTAGTTTATTAGAAACTCCAAATCAACAAACTATCGATGATATTGCAGCATACTGTGGTGTTGAAGTTAACCGTGCTATGAAAGCATTAGCTTTAAAAGCTGATGGAGAGTTCTATTTAGTTCTTATGCGTGGTAATGATCAACTTAACGATATTAAATTTATGAAAGCTACAGGAACTTCTGAAATTGAAATGGCTACTGAACAAGAAATTGAGGAAGTAATGGGAAGTGTAGTAGGTTACATGGGACCATTCGGCATTAAAAACTGTAAAGTAATTGGAGATAATGCGATTAAATATATGTACAACCACAGTTGCGGAGCTAATAAAAAAGGATTCCACTATATCAATGTAAATCCTGGTGATTATGAAGTTGATGCTTATTATGATCTTCGTATGATAGAAGAAGGAGACTTAGCAGAAGACTTATCAGGTCCAGTTAAATTTGCTAAAGGTATAGAAGTTGGACAAGTTTTCGAACTTGGAAAAGGTTACTCAGAATCAATGGATATTACATACTTAGATGCTAATGGGCGCGCTAATCACTTCTATATGGGATGTTATGGTATTGGAGTAAGTCGTGTTATTTCTGCAATAATAGAACAACATAATGATGAGAATGGTATTATTTGGCCAAAAGAAGTAACTCCATATCAAGTACACTTAGTATGTGTTGATATCAAAAAAGAAGAACAAGTAAAACAAAGTGAAGAGTTATACAAACAATTAACAGAAGCAGGATATGAAGTTCTTTATGATGATAGAGCTGAACGAGCAGGAGTTAAATTCAATGATGCTGATCTAATTGGTATTCCATTACAAGTAGTTGTAGGTAAAAAAGTTGGAGATGGCATAGTAGAAGTTAAAGAAAGAAAAACTCTAGAAAAAGTTGATACTAAAGTAGAAGACGTATTATCAAAAGTAGAAGCTTTCTATAAATAATAAATAAAAATTAATATACTAACCGGAAATAAATTTTTTTCATCAAAATGGATGAACAACAATTTGTTTTTTGGTTAGTTTTTTTAGTATAATAGAGTGGATATTCTAAATTCATATTTACTTAGAATGTAATAAAAAGAAGAGTATAAATTGTATATGAATTTATAAAAAAATAGAAAGTAGGAGGAAGCATGGGCAATAAGCATTTTTTTCTCTGTTAATAGAAACGTTAGAATTAGAAGAGGAATTATCAAATACAAGTCTAATAGATTTTTTTCTTTAAACAATATAGAAAAAAAGACAATATTAACAAAATATGGACTTTTTAATTTCAGTGGTAAAAACTTACCAAATTCGGAAACATTAACATTATTTATTCAAAAAAATTACGAGATAGTTTTTTTCTGATGAATATATAATAAACTATCGTTTTTAAATTAGAAGACTCGGTCCCAGAAGATCAAATAAAAAGAATATTGGAAGTACGTAATTTTAGAAAAATTTTTTTCTGAAGTTTCTCCTGGTTTACTACAAAGTTTAATATTTACTGAATTAACTTTAGAAAACAATATAATTAATTTGGATATAAAAAGTACCAACAGTTTGGAATAACTTTATTAATGATAGAAAAAGATAAAAATATTAACTAGTTACTCTAATATTGGAGTAGACCTTAAAGATATAGTTCCGATATTTACGCAACAAGATGTAGAAGCTGTTATAGAAAATCAAGAAGAAAAGATTTCTAAAGAGATAGAAAAACTTGAAGAATTTGAGAAAAAAGAAGCGGAACGCCGACCTAAAGAATCAGAAAAAGAAATTTAGTGGATTTGGTGCAGGTGGAGGTAATCGCTACGCAAAAGAAATTAAAGATGAAGATATAGTAGAAATTAAAGATGTTATTGGATACGCAGGTGATGTTACGATAATGGCACAGGTTTTTGGTACCGAAGAGATTTCACACAGAAATGGAACAAGTCAGTATCGTTTGAAATTAACAGACTATAGCGATTCGATTATATTAAGATTATTTGGTAATGGACCAAATGCAAAATTCCAAAATAAAAGAAGAACAGAACTTATAGAATCAGTAAAAGGCATTAAAAAAGGTCAGTGGCTTAAAGTACAAGGTACGGTTAGTAATGATCCATATCTAAGAGATACAATTATTGAACCAAAACTTCTTGAATTAGTTAGTAAAGAAGAGAAAAAGATAACTATAAGGGAAGAAAAAGAATTGAATTAAATACTCATACAAAAATGAGTCAATTAGAAGGTGTCTCATCAGCTAAAGATTACTTAGCGAGAGCTGAAAGTTGGGGGCATGAAGCAATTGCATTTACTGATACTTATGGTGTGCAGGCTTATCCAGAAATTTGTTTAAGTTCAAAAGGTAAAGAACTAAAACCGATATATGGACTTAATGCTTTTATAATGGATGATAGCATTACAGCAACAACTAATAAAAAGAAACTACGTTTAAAAGATGCTACATATGTAGTATTTGACGTAGAGACAACAGGTCTATCTGCAGAAAGAGATAGATTAATAGAGATTGCTGCAGTTAAAGTAAAAAATGGTGCTGAAATAGATAGTTTTGAAAGTTATATTAATCCAAGACGACCAATTTCAGAATTAATTACTAGATTAACAAGTATTACAGATGACGATGTTAAAGATGCACCATTTGAAGAAGAAGTAATGACTAATTTTTTTATAATTGGTTAGATGAAGATGATATTCTTGTTGCACATAATGCAAAATTTGATTTAGGATTCTTAGATAAGAGCTTTGAAAGACTAGGATTAAAAAATAAAAACAATGCTAGTATAGATACTTTATTTATTTCACGTGCAGAAAATAAAGAAGCTAAGAGACATGGTCTTAGTAATTTAGCTAAACTATATAAAGTTCGTTTAGTACAACACCATAGAGCCATTTATGATACAAAAGCTACAGCTGAAATCTTTGTGAAAATGTTAGATCAACTTTACAAACTTGGTATTGAATATCATAATGAAATTGATGAGAAGATAGATTTAAAACTAGCGCATAAAAGATCAAGAACATTCCCATGTTCTATCTTAGTAAAAAACGCTAAAGGGTTAAAAGATTTGTTTAGACTAGTTTCATATAGTTGTACAGATTATCTTTCATCAGGCAAACCTACTATTTCGAGAAGTTTATTGGAGCAATATAGAGAAGATCTATTAATTGGTAGTGGAAATAGTGAAAATGAGGTTTTTGAAGAATTACTAAATTCAAAAGAAGATAAGGTAGAAGGAATAATCGACTTTTATGATTATATTGAACTGCAACCTAAATATCACTATCACAGCTTTTATAAGAAGTGAACGTATCACTGATGAAACAGAATTAGAAGAATTATTAAAAAAAACTAATAGATATAGCTAAGAAAAAAAGATAAAATAGTAGTTGCTACTGGGGATTGTTATTACCTAGATGAATACCAACATGTTTATCGACAAATATTACGATTAACTGTAAAAAGTAACCCAGGGGCTCGAGATATTAAACCAATGGCAACATTCTTAACTACAGAAGAAATGTTAAATGAATTTTCATTTTTAGATGAAAAACTTCGTGAAGAAATAGTTATTGATAATACTCATAAAATTTCTGATTTAATTGAATTAGTAGTCCCATTGAAAAACAAATTGTATACACCGAATATAGAAGGTGCTGCCGATGAAGTACGTGATTTAAGTTATAATATGGCGCATAAAATATACGGTGAGAAACTACCTGAAATAGTTGAAAAAAGATTAGAAAAAGAACTAGCTTCGATTATAGGTAATGGATTCTCAGTAGTATATCTTATCTCACATAAATTAGTTAAGAAATCTCTAGACGATGGATACCTAGTTGGATCTAGGGGATCTGTTGGATCTTCGTTAGTTGCTACAATGATGGAGATAACAGAGGTTAATCCGCTAGCCCCACACTATGTTTGTCCAAAATGTAAGCACAGTGAATTTTTCTTAAATGCAGAATATGCATCAGGATTTGACTTACCTAATAAGAATTGTCCTCACTGTGATGTGAAAATGATAAAAGATGGGCAGGATATTCCTTTCGAAACATTCTTAGGGTTTAACGGGGATAAAGTACCCGATATAGATTTAAACTTCTCTGGAGAATATCAAGCAACAGCACATAATTTCACTAAAGAAATTTTTGGAGAAGACTATGTGTATCGTGCTGGAACTATATCTACGGTAGCAGAAAAAACAGCTTACTCATTTACTAGAGATTATTATGAGAAAAATGAGATAGAAAAAAGAAGTATAGATATTGAGAGAATAGCGTCAGGATGTGAGGGTTCTAAGAGAACTACTGGTCAACACCCAGGAGGTATACTAGTAGTGCCAAATGATATGGATATTTTTGACTTTACTCCGTATCAATATCCTGCTGATGATGAAACAAGTCCTTGGAGAACTACACACTTTGACTTCCATTCTATTCACGATAATATTCTTAAGTTTGATATTCTTGGACACGATGATCCAACTATGATAAGAAAACTTCAAGATTTATCTGGTATTGAACCTAAGACAATCGACGTATCAGATCCAGAAGTTATGGGAATATTCTCAACTGTTGAAGCACTTGGTGTTACAAGAGAACAGGTTGACTCTGCAAGTGGAACATTTGGTATCCCGGAATTTGGAACAAACTTTGTTATTCAAATGTTAGATGATACAAAACCAACTACATATTCTGAGTTAGTTCAGATTTCAGGATTATCACATGGTACAGATGTATGGTTAGGAAATGCTCAAGAACTAATTAAAAATGGAACATGTGAACTTAAAGATGTAATTGGATGTCGTGACGACATAATGGTTTATTTAATACATGCTGGATTAGAAGAAGGATTGTCATTTAAGATAATGGAAAGTGTAAGGAAAGGTAAAGGTCTTACAGAAGATTTTGAGAAGGCCATGAGAGATAACAATGTACCGGAATGGTATATAGACTCATGTAAAAAAATTAAGTATATGTTCCCTAAAGCTCACGCATGTGCTTATGTACTTATGGCACTTAGAATAGCATGGTTTAAGGTGCATCAGCCTTTAACTTATTATTGTGCTTATTACTCAGTAAGGGCAAGTGACTTTGATATTATTACCGTAGTAAAAGGTGAAAAATCATTAAAAGCAAAAATTCAAGAAATTAAAACAAAAGATAAAAATGAAGTAACTGCTAAAGATAAAGATGCACTCGTAAGTTATGAGATTGCTAATGAAATGTTAGAACGTGGTTTTGCATTCTCGAAAGTAGATTTAGAAAAATCAGAAAGTCATGACTATATTATTGATGGGAATACACTTATCCCTCCATTTTCAATAGTTCCTGGACTTGGAGATAATGTTGCTAATAAAATAGTTCAAGCTAGAAAAGAAAAACCATTCTTATCAATAGAAGACTTTTCTAAACGTGGAAGTGTCTCATCTACTGTAGTTGAATACTTAAGAGAAATGGGGACTTTTAAAAAGGTCTTCCTGAAAAAAAGCTCAATTATCATTTTTTTGATGAATTATAATTAAATAAAATTATATAATTTTAACATATAAAAATAAGTATAAATTTTTAAAAATACTACTTTATTATGTAATATAGTTAAAAAAAGAATTGAAAATAAAAATTCAAACTTTATTTATTTTTTTAATTTGTGGTACTATAATAAGTGGTATGAAATGCTAAAAAAAGAGATGGAGGAAATAACTTGGAAAAGATTTTTAGTTAAAGGTGGATCACCTTTAATAGGAGAAGTACAAGTTTCTGGTGCTAAAAATGCTGCACTCCCAATATTAGCAGCAGGTCTATTAGCAACAGAGGGTACAAGTAAATTTTATAATGTTCCAAAACTTTCAGATATTAAAACAATTAGTTTATTATTTGAATCATTAGGAGTAAAAGTAAATTATAAACCAGAGGAAAATATAATAGAGATGGATGCAAGAAATCCATTAGTAACTGAAGCATCGTTTGAATTTGTAAGTAAAATGCGTGCATCATTCCTAGTATTAGGACCAATGTTAGCACGTGAAGGAAGAGCTAAAGTAGCGATGCCTGGAGGTTGTTCTATAGGAAGTAGACCAATTGATCAACACTTAAAAGGATTTGAAATTTTAGGTGCAGAAATTATTCAAGATGCTGGATTCGTAGAAGCGAAATCAAGCAAACAACTTGAAGGTAACACTATCTTCTTTGACTTCCCAAGTGTTGGGGGTACTCAAAACGTAATTATGGCAAGTTGTTTAGCAAAAGGAAAAACAACTATAGTAAATGCAGCACAAGAACCAGAAATAGAAGATATGATTAACTTCTTAATAAAAATGGGAGCAAAAATTTCTGGGAAAGGTACTTCTGTTTTAGAAATAGAAGGAGTTGAAAAATTAGTAGGTGCTGAATACACTATAATGTCTGATAGAGTTGAAGCAGCAACATACATGATTGCAGCAGCAGCTACAAGAGGAGATGTGTTAGTAAAAGGTGCTCCTTATAAAGATAATGTTGCATTAGTTAGTAAAATGCGTGAAATGGGTGTAGAAATCGAAGTGTTTGAAGATGCTATGAGAGTTAGAAATAACTTAGAAACTCTTAAACCAGTTGATGTAAAAACATTACCACACCCAGGATTCTTAACTGATATGCAATCAATTATGTGTGTATTAACACTTTTAGGTAATGGTACAAGCACAATAACTGAAACTGTTTTTGAAAACAGATTTATGCACGTTGAAGAATTAAGAAGAATGAATGCTAAAATCAGAATCGAAGGAAGAAGTTCATTAATAGAAGGGCCAGCTCATTTAGAAGGAACTACTGTTAGAGCTACAGACTTACGTTCTGGTGCAGCACTTATTATAGCGGGACTTATGGCTAAGGGTTCTACAAAAATCATCGATATTTATCACATAGACAGAGGATATGTAGATATCGAAGAAAAAATGAGAAAACTTGGTGCAGATGTTAGAAGAATTGAAGAGTAGGGGATGCCTATGAAGATAATAAATGATGTAATATTACGATATATTCGTATTATAGTAATAATCATACTGGTATTTTATATTGGTACAATTATAGGTTATGTTGCATTAGGTAAAGGTAGCTTTGTGGATGCACTGACATTAAAATCAATAAGACATATTAAACATATTATATACAATTAGGAGGATATGAAGATGGCAAATGATTTATTTGTAGAACTTCAAGAAAAATTAGAAGGGAAAAAAGTACGTATTGTATTTCCAGAAGCATACGATGAGCGTGTACTAGAAGCAGCAGTTAAATTAAGTGCTACTAGCTATGTTCAACCAGTATTAGTAGGGAAAAAAGAAAAAGTAGAAGAGCTTGCTAAACCGTTATCTTTAGATGTTTCTAGTATCGAATTCGTGGACCACGAAAACTATGAACAATACGATGAAATGGTAGCGAAGTTTGTAGAACGTCGTGCTGGAAAAGTTAACGAAGAAAAAGCTCGTGAATTATTACAAGATGTTAACTATTTTGGAACTATGTTAGTTTATACTGGTAAAGTAGAGGGATTAGTATCTGGAGCTATTCACTCAACTGGAGATACAGTTCGTCCTGCATTACAAATCATTAAAACTAAACCAGGTACAAAACGTACTAGTGGTGCATTTATTATGAGTAAAGATGACAAACGTTATATCTTTGCTGACTGTGCTATTAATCCGACATTAGATTCTGAGGGATTAGCTGAAATCGCAATTGAAAGTGCTAAAACAGCAAAAAGCTTCAATGTTGATCCTAAAGTAGCAATGTTAAGTTTCTCAACATTAGGTTCAGCAGTAACTGAAGATACTACAAAAGTAGCAGAAGCTACTAAATTAGTTAAAGAAAATGCACCTGAGTTAGCTGTAGAAGGAGAATTACAATTTGACGCAGCTGTAGTGCCATCTGTCGCTAAATTAAAAGCCCCTAATTCAAAAGTTCAAGGTGATGCAAATGTATTTGTGTTCCCTAGCTTAGAAGCAGGAAATATTGGTTATAAAATTGCTCAACGTCTTGGTGGATTTGAAGCTGTAGGACCAATCCTACAAGGGTTAAATGCCCCAGTTAACGATTTATCTCGTGGATGTAACGCAGAAGATGTTTATAAACTTGCGTTAATTACTGCAGTTCAATCATTAGAAAAAAATAATTAATATTGAAATTTTTTTAAAGAGAGTTGATTTTTTTATCAACTCTCTTTGTCCTTTATAATTGCAATAATAATAAATTTTATGTTATCATAATATGATGTATAAATATGGAGGTAAAACATGGTTGCAATAGAATCGAAAAGATGATTTATATGTCATAAATTTACTAGAAGATTTTTGATGAATTTTATCTAGATTTAGAAAAAAATTTGCTGAAGAAAATAGAGTGCCAATAATCGATAAAATAGGAATAAGATTTTTTTAATTCAAATGTTAAAAAAATAAAAAAAGCAAAGAATCTATTGGAAATTGGTACTGCAATTGGATATACATCTATTAAACTTGCTGAAACAATAGGATGTAATGTCACTACCATTGAGCGTGATGATAAGATGTATAATATTGCTAAAAGTAATGTAGAAAAACGAAATCTTGCTGATAAAATAACACTTCTTCATGCAGATGCTTTAGAACTACAAGATGAAGTAATAAAAAATGCACCATACGACATTGTTTTTATCGATGGAGCTAAAAGTCAAAGTAGAAAGTTTTTTGAACTATATGAACCATATTTTGCTGAAGATGTAGTAGTCTTAACTGATAATGTTCTATTTAAAGGAATGGTAGCTGATCCTAGTATTATTAGACATAGTAGAGATTTAAAACAACTTTCAAGAAAGATAAATAACTATAATGAGTGGTTGTTAAACCATGAAAATTATGAGAGTGTTATTTTACCTTTTGGAGATGGAATAGCAATAACAACTAGAAAAATAGAGGAGTATATGTTAATGAAAAAAATTTAATTTTTTTATAGCTGCATACTTTATCTTCTTATTTTTTTATTATTTATTATAAATGCTATATTAGAAGCTAGTACGGAGTATGCGTTAATAATTGTATATTATCCATACTTATACTATATAGCCGTATTATTAATTATTATAAAAGGCTGGGAAATGCTCATTAGGATAATGAACACTTTTGGTAGTAATTCTTTAGCTTCATTATTTGGTAAATTTATTATTATAGGTATAGGTTTATTTGCTACTCTTTGGATTTTTGTAATGGTTTTTATTTTTTTCGGAGGTTATGCTTCATCTAAAAAAATATGAGGATTTAAACTTGCTAGCATATGATTCACCTAATAAGTTGAATAAGACTGAGTATATAGTAATAGAAAGAGGAGCTTTTGCAGCAACAACAAATCATTATCATGAAAGATATAATTTATTTTTAATGAAGAAAAAAGAGAGTTATTCTCATAAAATTTAATTAACGAGAGGATTTAAAATGACTGTAGAGTTAGTAGTAACTCCGAAGAGTGTAGACCATATTTATGAACTTATCAATGTTGGAGCTGATAGTTTCGTCATTGGTGAAGAAAAATATGGTTTACGACTTGCAGGAGAATTTAAAAGAGATGAATTAAAAAAAGCGGTAGAAGTTATTCACCAAGCTGGGAAAAAAGCATATGTTAGTGTAAATGCAATTTTTCACAACGAGCATCTTGATGATTTAGTAGATTATCTTCATTATCTAGCAACACTAGATGTAGAAGCTTTAATTTTTGGAGAACCGACTATAATTACGATTTTAAGAGAAGAAGGGTTGAACTTTAAGCTTCAATGGGATCCACATACATTAGCAACAAACTCGTTCTCATGCAATTATTGGGGTAAACGAGGAGCATATAGAACATGCCTTTCAAAAGAACTAACAATTGATGAAATTATAGAAATTGCAGGAAAAAGCGATTATGAGATAGAAGTTCAAGTACAAGGAATGCTTTGTATGTTCCAATCTGTACGAAAATTGGTAGATAACTATTTTATGTACAGCAAAAAAGAAAGCTATATAGAAGAATATAGTAATTCTAAAAAATTATTTTTATATAGCCAAGATAGAAATGAACGCTATCCAATTTTTGAAGATTCGAATGGTACACATATAATGAGTGCTAATGATATTTGTGCAATCGAGGAGCTTGACCGTTTAATTGAAGCAGGAGTTAGTGCATTCAAAATAGATGGTGTTCTAAAAGATGAAGACTATATTACAGAAGTAGTAACAATTTATCGTGATGCTATAGACCTTTATTATGAAGATAAAGAAGCATACGAAGATGAAAAACAAGATTTCTATAATGATATAGAAAGAATTAAACCAAAATATAGAGAAGTTGACTTAGGATTTTTCTATAAAAAAACTATGTATTAAAAAGGTAGAGGTTGCCTAAAAAAACCTAAATTTATATGACAAGGAGGATAGGTCATACTTGAATGTGACTTAAACTTATGGCGATACCAAATATATCAGAAATTAGAGATGGAAAGAGAGTTATTGTAAAAAAACCAGAACTTTTACTTCCTGCAGGGAACTTAGAAAAGTTAAAAATAGCAATTCATTATGGAGCAGATGCTGTATTTCTTGGAGGTCAAGAATTTGGGCTTCGTAGTAATGCAGATAATTTCACTATTGAAGAAATTAAAGAAGGTTGTGATTTTGCTAAAAAATACGGAGCAGATATATACGTAACAGCAAATATAATTGCCCACGATGAAAACTTCGAAGGACTAGATGAGTTTTTAATTGCTCTTCAAGAAGCTGGGGTCAGAGGTATAATAGTAGCAGACCCGTTCATTATTGAAAGATGTAAAGCTGTTGCTCCAAATGTTGAAGTACATATTAGTACGCAACAGTCTATTTCAAACTATAAAGAAGTACAATACTGGGAAAGTGAAGGAGTTCACCGTGTTGTTCTTGCGCGTGAAACTGGTTATGAAGAAATAAAAGATATACGTGAAAAAACAGATGTCGAAATAGAGATGTTTGTTCACGGTGCTATGTGTATAGCGTACTCAGGTCGATGTACATTAAGTAATTATATGACAGCTAGAGATAGTAACCGTGGAGGATGCTGTCAATCATGTCGTTGGAACTATGATCTTTATGAAGAAGGTCAAGACGAAGATACAAAACTATTTGATGAAGGTGATAACCCTTATGCAATGAGTCCTAAAGATTTAACGTTAATAGAAGCTGTACCTGAAATTATAGAATTAGGTATTGATTCATTAAAAGTAGAAGGACGTATGAAGTCTATTCACTATGTTGCGACAGTAGCTAGTGTATATAGAAAATTAATTGATGATTATTGTGCAGATCCTGATAACTTTGAAATGACACCTGAATATAAATTAGAACTTTATAAATGTGCTAACCGTGATACAGCAATGTCATTCTTCTATGAAATTCCTCAATATACTGAACAAATGTTTGGTAATGAAGGAAGTAAAAAAACAAACTATGATTTCGTTGGACAAGTTTTACACTATGATGAAGAAACAGGTATTGCGACGATACAGCAACGTAATTTCTTTAAAACAGGACAAGAAGTTGAATTCTTTGGACCAGAAATTGATACATTTAGACAAGTTATTGGAGAAATTTATGATGAAGATGGAGAATTACTTGATGCAGCAAGACATCCACTTCAAATTATAAGAACTAAATTAGACTCTAGAGTATTTAAGAGTAACATGATGAGAAAGGAAATGGGACGCTAATGACAACTAAAAAGCCTAAAATTATTGGTATTGTTGGGGGTAGTGGTAGTGGAAAAACTACTGTTACAAAAAGAATTATTGATGAATTAACAATTGATAAAGTAGCGTTAATCGAGCAAGATTATTATTATAAAGATCAAAGTCATATGACTATGGATGAAAGAGTAAAAACAAACTATGACCATCCAAGTGCTTTTGACAATGAACTTTTATATACTCATTTAACAGAACTTATTGAGGGCAAATCAGTTGATTTACCTGTATACGACTATGTAAATCATACACGTAGTTCTGAAAAAAAACATCAAGAACCTAAAGATGTAATTATTATCGAAGGTATGTTTGGTTTGCATTCAGAAAAACTACGTGAATTAATGGATATAAAAATTTTCGTTGATACACCGAGTGATTTACGTATTTTAAGACGTTTATTACGTGATATTAATGAACGCGGCAGAACTGTAGAGTCAGTTATTAATCAATATTTAGTGTCAGTTAGACCGATGCATGAGAAGTATATTAAACCAACTAAACAATATGCAGACATAATTGTTCCAGATGGTGGTTACAATGATATTGCAGTAGATATTTTAATAACAAAAAAATTAAATCACTACTAGCAAAAATAGTAAAAACGATATAATAGAGAGTAGACAAAAAGGAGTATTACTATGGCTTTTAGAAGAAAAAAATTAGAATATCAAATGACCCAAGAAGGTTATGATCAACTTGTAGAAGAATTAGAACATTATAAAAAAGTTAAACGTCCAGAAGTAATTGAAAAAATTAAAGTAGCACGTAGCTTCGGGGACTTATCTGAGAACTCAGAGTACGATGCAGCAAAAGATGAACAAGGATTTATCGAACAAAGAATTTTAGAAATGGAACAAATGATTCGATATGCAGTAATTATCGAATTAGACGAAATCAAGTGCAATTCGCCTTGGGAACACAGTAACTTATCAAGAACTACCTGACGGAGTTACAGAAACTTATAAAATTGTAGGTAGTGCTGAAGCTAATCCATTTGAATTCAAAATTTCAAATGAAAGTCCAGTTGCTCAAGCATTACTAGGAAAAGAAGTTGGGGATATAGCAAAAGTATCTCTTCCAACAGGACCTGAAGATTCAATGGAAATAAAAATTTTAGAGGTTGAATAATATTATGATAGCTTTAATAGGTGCAATGCCAGAAGAAGTTGCTATTATAAAAGAGAAAATAGAAAATCTTAAAGAAAGAAAAATAGCTCATGTAACTTTTTATGAAGGAATATACGAACAGCGTAATATAGTATTAATGCTAAGTTTTCCTGGGAAAGTTAATGCAGCAATAGCGACAACTCTTTTATTAGATCACTATAAACCGGAGTACGTAATAAATATTGGAACTTGTGGTGCTTTACAAGGGAATATGGAAATAGGAGATATGATTGTAGCTACAGAAGTTAGACACTTTGATGTTGATGCAACAGAATTTGGTTATGAATTAGGACAAGTTCCTCAAATGCCAGCAGCATATAAGAGTGATGAAAAAAATTACAAAAAAATTAGCTGCTGAAATTGATTTACCAAATCATAATATTCATTTTGGTTTAGTAGGAACATCAGATTCATTTATTTCTGATAAAGAGCTTAAAAAAATGATATTCTATCTAAGTTTTCCTACTATGCAAGTAGTAGAAATGGAAGCAGCTGCAATCGCTCAAACTTGTTATCAATTTGGGACTAAATTTATAGTTTGTCGAAGTGTGAGTGATAAAGCAGAAGAAGGTACTCGTGTTACATTTGATGAATTTCTAAAAAAATAGCTGCAGTAAATTCATCTATTTTAACAACAGAGTTAATTAAGAAACTTTAATAATTATAGAACAGCAAAGGGAAGTGAAAGCTTTTTCTTTGCTGTTAATTTTTGAATTGATAAAAATAAAAAAATAAATTTTCGGTAATGGGTAAAAGTATCGAGGTTAATTTTGAAAGCGTTGAATAGATGCTTAATATAAGTAATTTTATCAGTAATAGTATCAATGGAAAATGCATTTAGAATAATAATTATTGAAAAAAATTAATATAAAATGTTATGATAAAGTAGAAAAAAATATATAAGGAAAATAAAAAAATGAAAAAAATTTTAATAGTAAACGATCTTTTTAACTATTTGAAAAAAATATAACTCAAACAGTTGTTGGATTACTAATATTTTTATTTGATTTTTTTCCTATTTTAAAAAAAGAAATTACTAGTTTAGATTTTTAAAAAAATATATCTCTTAACATTACAATTAGGTAATGTTAAATTTTTTTCTTTGTTATATTTTGTGGTTTTACTAGGTATAACAATATTGTGTTTATATGATTATTTTTGTTTTAAAAAGCAATTAATTTAACAAAGAGTATGCCTTCATTCCGTATTTTTTTAAAAATTAGTTTTTATGACTAAATACATTAAATATGGTATTAGGTTTTGGTGGATTTATTGGTGCGGGGCTAAGATATTATATGTATAAACCTTATACAAAAAAAATGGTAAAAGTTTAGCTACCGCTATAGGAATGATACTCGTATCAATGCTGTCAGGAATCAGCTTGCTATCTATTTGCGTAGTTTTTAAATATTTTTCCAGGGACAAGCTTTTGTATGCACATAATAAAGTGTTTTATTATTGCTTATTACTAATGTCATTGTTTTTTTACCTTTATATTTATTTTTTTAATTTAAAAAAACCAAGTATACGTAGTGATAGATATTTAAGTATAAAACTTACTGTTATTTCTTTCTTAGAATGGGTATTCGCAGCTTTAATTATACTGATTATTCTTTATTTTTTTATACAGGAAGTATAGTTGCAAAATAAGGAACTTCAAATAATGGGTGTAATTATAGTAGCTTCAATAGTAGGATTACTATCTATGATTCCTGGAGGTATGGGGACTTTTTGATGCTTTAGTATTAATAGGCTTAATGAATCTTGGTATCGATAAAGAAGTAATAGGAGCTACGATAATAATCTATAGAATTTCATATTATCTTGTTCCCTTTACTATAGGTTGCTTAATGTTTTTTTAAGTGAAGGAATAAACGCTGTAAAAGATAAATTTATTAAAAGAGGAGAAAAAAACTATGATAACTAGTATTATATATGCTATTATAGCCTACTTCCTAGGTAATATAATGGGGGAAGTTATTAGAGAAAAATTTATAAAGAAGATTTGTCTAAAAGCCGGTTCAGGAAATGTAGGAGCCAGGAATGCAGGTCGTGTCTTAGGAACAAGATCATTTGTTTTTTTGTTCTGGCAGTAGACTTTTTTCAAAGGATTTTTAATTGTTATCTTATTGAAAATATTAAATGTAGATGCAATTACTATATATGTTTGTATACTATTTGTGATTTTAGGACATATCAAACCATTATTATTTAATTTTTAAAAGGTGGAAAAGGTGTAGCAACATTTTTTTCGGAACTATGGCTGCATTATCACTTCATTTATTTTTTTAGTCTTAATACTTTGTACAGTAGTTATTGCGGTAATTATTAAGAGCTTGACAATTGATTCTACTCAAGCTTACCATTAATTACATTTTTTTAAATTACATAGAAACTCGATCATTTATTATTTTAATAATATTTATTTTAATAGTATCATTAGTATCAGTAGTAGGTGTTAAAGATATAGAACAAGCATTTGAAAAATACTTTAGAACACCCGTTAAAAAGAGACCAACAGTTAAAAGAAACCAGCTCGTTAATGAGCTGATTTCTTTTTATTTATTTCTGTATTTTTCTATTAATAAATCTTGTGCCAATTTTTTTACGTTTAATACTAATAACAAAGGCAATAGAAAAATAGGAATATAGCTATACCAAAAAAAGTATTTAACATTAAAAAGGTAATTCAATATTGTTAACTGTAAAATATGTTGTAACATATAAAAGTCATAAATCCGATTGCATAAATAGTAGTATCTAATTTTTAATAGACGCAATAATTTATCATCAAAAACATCTAATTTTTTTCTTTCTGTTTAAAAATACTGAGAAAAAGATGTTCCAACATAAAAGGGAAGTGAAACAAAGAAAAATTGCAGAGTTCTTTGTTAATAGAAATCCAAGTAAAGATAAAATAAATAATGTATCAAAGATAGCTAAAAAAAGACGTGTTTTTTTCATGATTTAATAACTCCTTTCGATAAATAAAAACTATACTTTATATTATAACATATCATGTATTATTTTTTTATTAATTTATTTTGTCAAAATTTTGGTAACCCCATTTTGGCAAAAACTATTTCGCCTTTTTTGATATTGTCTAGTCAAAAAGAAAGCGATATAATTAACTCATAAGTAAAAAAGAAAAATAATTTAAAGGAGATTTATACTTATGAGCGAAAAATAAAAAGCGGATTAAAAAGTTTTAGTTCAAAAAGTAGGTACTGCACTATCAGGTATGGTAATGCCAAATATCGGTGCATTTATCGCTTGGGGGATTATTACTGCATTCTTTATTGAGAAAGGATTTACACCGAATGCACAACTTGCAACATTAGTTGGACCAATGATATTCTTCCTACTACCATTATTAATTGCTTATTCAGCGGGTAAAAATATTCACGAAGAACGTGGTGGAGTAGTAGCGGCTATAGCTACTATGGGTGTAATTGTAGGAACAACTACATTTACAGAAAAAGGTATAGGTGGAACACCTATGTTCCTAGGTGCAATGGTTATGGGACCAATTGCAGCATACTTAATGAAAAAATTTGATAAAGCAGTTCAACCAAAAATTAAAACTGGTTTAGAAATGTTAGTTAATAACTTTTCACTTGGTATTTTAGGATTTATTCTTTCAGTTATTGGATACTACGGTATTGGACCAGTAGTTAAAGTTATTACTAATATTTTAAGTGCAGGAGTTGATGTTATCGTTAATGCTCACTTATTACCATTAGCAAATATCTTTATTGAACCAGCTAAGATTTTATTCTTAAACAATGCTATTAACCACGGTATTTTAACTCCGATAGCAACAGAACAAGCATTAAATACAGGTAAATCTGTGTTATACTTACTAGAAGCTAACCCTGGGGTTGGACTTGGTATCTTATTAGCATACACGTTCTTTGGAAAAGGTTCGGCAAAAGCATCAGCACCAGGTGCTGTTCTTATCCACTTCATCGGAGGTATTCACGAAATTTACTTCCCATATATCTTAATGAAACCAGCGTTAATCATTGCAGCTATGGCTGGAGGAGTTAGTGGTACAGCTACATTCCAATTATTAGGTGCAGGTCTACGTGCGCCAGCATCTCCAGGTAGTATTATTGCAGTATTAGCACAAACTGCTCAAGGAAGTTACTTTGCAGTAATCGCTGGGGTAGTGGTATCAACAGCAGTAACATTTGTTATAGCAAGTATAATTTTACGTCGTGATAAAGGTGAAGCTGACTTAGAAGCTGCACAAAGTAAAGTAAGCAGCATGAAAGCTGAGTCTAAAGGTCAAGAAGCAGCAACAGAAGCTGCAAGTGAAACTTCATATGCTGATGTTAAGAAAATTATCTTCGCATGTGACGCAGGAATGGGAAGTTCAGCTATGGGTGCATCAATTCTACGTAACAAAGTTAAAAAAGCTGGATTAGACTTTGAAGTAACTAATGTAGCTATTAGAAACTTAACAGAAGAAAGTGGATTATTAATCGTTACTCAAAACGAACTAACTCCACGTGCAAAACAAATGAATGGAAAAGCTCTACATGTTTCAGTAGACAACTTCTTAAACAGTCCTAAATATGACGAAATTGTTGAGAATTTGCAAAAATAGTCAAAAAGCTATATAATGTTTTTTAAAAGGAAACAGTAGTGTTTATGACTTCATCTTAATAAGGCGATATGCATTACTAAGATGAAGTCATATTTTGTATTTAAAACTCTAAATATGGAGGGAGTATGTTTAACGAAAGAGAAAAACTTATATTACAAGTTTTATTAAAAAAATAATGAACAATTAAGTATTAAGGAAATAGCGAAAGCTACAAAAAAATAAAAAGAAAGAACACTCTATAGAGAAATTAAAAAAATCTAGAAAGTTCATTGCAGGCGTTAGACATAGACTTAATAAAAGAAAAAAATCAAAATACTACTTAAGTGGAAATATTGAATCATTAGATTCCGCACAGTTTGAAACTAGTTTTGAAGATTATGCATACTCTGCGGAAACTAGGCTAAATTTGATTTTATGCTTTATAATTTTAAATGAGGATACGTCTATTAAAGATATCTCTGAAAAAAATTAATGCTTAGTTATAATACCGTAGCTTCAATTGTACCTACGATTGAAAAAAATACTTGAAGATTATAAATTATCTCTAGTAAGGAAAAAAAAGGACAAGGTATTGAGATTGTCGGAAAAGAAATAGATAGAAGAATTTTATTAATTTCTTTATTGTGTAATGAAATAAGTGATGAGGAATTTTTTTCACAAGATTAAATGGTCGAGAAAGTTTATCAAGTAATCCTTTTATGAAGTTTCTAAACTTTGATCTTTTAACTCAAATATTTTATAACAATAAAAAAATCTTGAGATATTCAATGTTTATACAGATTCAAGTATAAAGAAAAATTCTAATTAGTTTAAACATAGTATTTTTTTAAGATTATCATATGAGACAGAATCTAAAGAAAAAAATATACTCAAGATGAGTATAGATATATTATAGATTTATTGGAAGCTACAAAAAAAAGTGTAGAGTTTGATATTACAGATAGTATAATTAATTTTCTTATAAAAAAATATTGAAGACGTGTAGGCTTATTGAACAGTTATCATATTTTTAATGATAAGTATTCATATACGCTAGTTTATAAAATCAACTTATTAATAAAAATATGTATCAGAAAAAAATGAATGTAGATTTTACTCAAGATACTAATCTATCAGGTGGTCTTATAGCGCACGTTGAGTCTGCGATAAAAAAAGATATCAAATGAAACTAACTGAAGAAAAATGATGAGCTACAAGAGTTTGTTCTTAAAAAAATTATAATGAATTATACTTAATAATAAAAATCTGAACTACTAGTTGTTTTTTTGATGAAATTAATTTTAATTCAACTGAACTTAGTTATATAGTTATACACTTTGCTTCAAGTTATGAACAAATTTATCGTAAAAAAACTTTGTTAGAGCATTGGTTATTTGTGCTAGTGGTATTGGAAGTTCAAAAATTTTAGGAAGTCAGATAAGAAAAAAATATTCCAGAGATAAAAAAATCTAGAATATACAATACCTAGTAAAGTAAATAGTAATTTCGTTAAAAACTATGATGTTGTAATTTCTACTATTGAACTAGATAATGATATTGATTATATTTTTAATTCCAACAATACTAAAAAGAAAAAGATGTCGAAATTGTTAGAAAAAAATACTGGAAAGTAGAAGTTTTTAAAAAGAAAAAAATTCAGTAGATTTTGATAAAGCTATAAATGTTGAAGAGTTAATGAGAGCTAGTAAGGAAATTCTTGATAATATAAGATATATAGAAATTAACAATAGTAGTGATGAAAGGTTAACGCTAAGAAACGTATTTGATGAGTCTGGTTTAGAAATTAAAAAAATAAAGATGAAATAGTTGAAAGCTTAATAGAGCGTCACGAAAAAAAGCTCAGTAGTAATACCGGGTACGAATCTAGCGTTGTTTCATACATTAAATGATACTATAGATCAACCATTTATTATTATAAGTAATCACAATAATCCTTCTAAAATGGTTAATGTCACTGGAGAAGAAGAAGAGGTTACTGTATTTTTTTCACAATGGTAAGTCCAGATAATCAAAGTTACACAGAGTTATTAGGTCAAATCAGTATAGCTATTTTTAAATGATGAAGTATTAAATTCAGCTTTACATTCAAAAAAATAGTGATTTTATAGTAACGAAAATAGATTTAATACTAAAAGATTATATATTACAATTATAAGAGAAAAAGCCAATAGAAATTAAGGTGAATAAATATAGTTTCTATTTAGGCTTTTTTTATTTTTTTATGGCTAACTCACATTTTGGCAAAAAAATACATTTGCCGACATTGATATTGTTTAAAGAATAAAAATCATAATATAATAAAAATCATAAGATACGGAATAAAAAAATAAAAACGAATAGGAGAAATAAGATGAATTTAAAAAAAACAAGATATACTATTAGGACAAGAGATTGGAAGCAAAGAAGAAGCAATTAGAAAAAGCAGGAGAAGTATTAGTAGAGAATGGTTATGTAGATGCAGATTATATCCCAGCTATGTTAGAACGTGAAGAAATAGTATCTACTTATATGGGGAATTTTATAGCGATACCTCATGGTACAGATGATGCTAAAAAATCAATTAAAAATACAGGTATATCTATTATTCAAGTTCCAGGTGGTGTATCATTTGCTAAACCTGAAGATACTGAAGACAAAATGGTATTTGTAGTATTTGGTATTGCAGGTAAAGATGGTGAGCATTTAGAATTACTATCAAAAAAATTGCTATTTTCTGTTCAGAACAAGAAAATGTAATTAAACTAGTAAATGCTTCTACAGAAGAAGAAGTAATTGAACTATTATCAGAAGTTGAATAATAAATTATAAAAAAAGAAGGTATTAAAAATGAAAGATTTACATTTTTGGAGCAGGTAATATAGGTAGAGGATTTATTGGTGAGTTGTTAAGTAAATCAGGATATCATGTCACATTTGTTGATATTAATGAAGCAATTGTTAATGATTTGAAAAAAAGAGACACTTACACCATAAAAAGTGTTAGATCAAGAAATAGAAGAAGTAGAAATTTCTTGTTTTGATGCACTAAACATTGCTAATGAAAAAGAAGAAATATACAATAAGATAGGTGAAGTAGAATTAGTTACAACATCAATCGGACCAAATGTATTACCTATTATAGCTAAAGATATTGCTGAAGGATTAAAAAGAAAAGTTGCAGCTGGTAACACTAAATTATTAGATATTATTGCTTGTGAAAATATGATAGAAGGATCGGATTTTCTAAAACAAGAAATTTTTTTAAATATCTTTCTGAAGAAGAGCAAGATTTTTGTAAATAAATATGTTGGATTCCCAAATTCAGCTGTTGATAGAATAGTACCAGCGCAAAAACATGATGATGTATTATTAGTAGAAGTTGAAAAAAATTCTGTGAGTGGGTTGTAGAAGCGGAAAAAAATCAAAGTTGAAGAAAATAAAAAAATATTGAAGATGTACATTATGTAGAAGATTTAAATCCATTTATTGAAAGAAAATTATTTACGGTAAATACAGGTCATGCTGCATTAAGTTATATAGCAAACTATCTAGGTATTGAATATGTTTCAGATGGTGCTAAAGATTCAAAAGTACGTGAAGACTTTATTGCAGTTTTAGAAGAAACTAGTGCATTACTTGTGAAAAAATGGGGATTTGATAAAGAGGATATGACTGCATATAGAAATAAAACTATAAAACGATTTGAAAATCCACGAATCGTTGATAATGTTTCTAGAATATGTCGTACACCAATTAGGAAATTAGGTTATAATGAGAGATTTATTAAACCAATTAGAGAAACAGCAGAACTTGGTTTAGCTAACGATGCTCTTTTAAAAGCTTGCTCATATATACTAACATTTAGATCAGAAGAGGATGAACAGTCAATCCAATTAGAAAAATTAATTTCTGATAAAGGAGTAATAGAAGCATTAAAAGAAGTAACACAATTAACTGATGAAAATATACTAAATAGTATAAAAAGAAGGTTATGAAAAAAATTAGTTTAAAATTATAGAAGAGAACTTAAAGAGCATATCTTTAAGTTCTTTTTTTCTTAGAATAATTAAACTTATTTTTATAGAAAAATATAAGATGAATATTAAGTGATGTAGAGAGTGTAAATAATAATTTTATACCTCTTTATACTTTTAAATATAATTAAATTTGAGTTTTAATTATAGTTTTAGGTTGATTTAAGTGGGTTTTAATTTATTAATATATAATATTATTTATCAGGCACGAGATTGGTGCTTGATAAAAGCTTTAGTTAAAGATTTGTATGTCGTTTGAATAAAAATTAAAAATACAAAACTAAAGTACTTGAAAATTAAAAAAATCGATACATGTATACACAAGTAGAAAAAAAATAAATTTTGGAGGTAATTCGAATGAAAAAAATAGTAAATTACTTATAGGAACAAGTTTAATAACAATGTTAACGACGGGAGCAGTTGGTACAGTAGCTACAACACAAAATGCTTCAGCTTATGACGTGACCGCTAATCAAGCGACAGCACAATATTCTGGAACATATAGACCAACGCAATCGACACAGACAACTCAATCAGGAGTGACAGCTACTACTGGAACGCAGACTAATACACAGACAACGACCACAACTCAGGTATCTTCTTCAAGTAAAGGTGCAGCAATTTATCAAGCGGCATTAAGTCAAGTAGGTACAACACAAGATTGTACAATGCTTGTTACAAACGCACTTAAATCTGTAGGAATCAATTACCATGATTGGCCAGCAGGATATATGAGTTTAGGAACAACGGTATCAGCATCTGAAGCTCAACCTGGAGACTTAATTTATTATGCAGATGGTGGTACGGGAGTAGCACATATCGCAGTTTATGCAGGTAACGGGCAAGCTGTTCACGGTGGTTGGTTAGGAAACCAAACTGTAGTAAACTCAACAGATGTAGGTAGTGGAGCGGTATATATCCGTGTAAACTAATTAGTATAATATACAAAACGTCTTGAAATAATTTCAAGGCGTTTTTTTCTAAATACAAAGAAAACTATTAAAATTATTATACTAAATAGGTTTAGATAATGTAGAAATTAATAAGACTGGTGGTTCAACATCTAATACTGAAGATGGAGACTTTTATGGTATGAATGCATGATTACTAGCTACTGATAAGGCAACTGTAAATATTAAAAACGCCAAAGTTAAAACAACAGCTCAAAATGGTAATGGTGTGTTTATTTATTATGAGTAACTATTACGATTTACACGTTGTAAATCGTAATAGTTACTTAAGACGAAAAATCTATTGACTATATACTTATAACAATATAAAAATTAAATTAAGGAAAAAAAGTATAGGGGTGAGAAAAATGGAAAAATGTACATGCGAACATCACTGTCATTGTCATGATGCTGAAGAAAATTGTAAGTGCGGGAACTGTAAAGAAGGTACTTGCAATTGTAAAGAAGGTTGTGAATGTGGCTGTCATAACGCTAAAGAAGATTGTGTATGCGGAAACTGTAAAACAGGTGAATGTCATTGCAATCACAAAGTAGCATAATAAATAAAGACCTAAAAGTTATGTACCGACCCCAAAAAGTTAGACCAAAAATCTAACTTTTTGGAGGTCGGTATTTTTCATGTCAAAATATACATTTGAATTAAAAAAAGAAAGTAGTATTAGAGTACCTAAATGGAGGTATTGGATACATACCATTAGCGAAAAAGTATGGTATTAAATCAGAGGCTAATATTAAAGTTTGGGTATCTAAATATAAGAAATATGGAGATGAAGCCTTACTTCGCTCAAGAAAAAATAAAGAATATTCTTTCGAAAAAAAGATATTTGTTGTAGAATTATACTTAACAAGTGAACTCTCGTACAATGACATTGCTTTACAAGAAGGTATAAATAATCCATCACTTATTTGTAACTGGGTTAATCTCTTCAGAGTAGCTGGTCCTGATGCATTGAGAGAGCGAAGGAAAGGTCGGGAAATTTCAATGGCTAAATCAACTAAAAAGTTAAGTAAGAAAACAAGTCAAACCACAAATGATAATATATCTAAAGAATATGTAAAAGAATTAGAAAATCAATTACTACAACTAAGGATAGAAAATGCATTTTTAAAAGAAGCGAGGAGATTGCGTTTAGCGGAAGAAGCAGAAATGAAAAGAAGGCGCGAATTATAAGCAGTCTCCGAGGAGAATTCATACTTAAAGACCTTCTTTTATATGCGAAAATGCCAAAAGCAACATATATGTACTGGCAGAAGAGATTCGATAGAGTTAATCCAGATAAAAGAAATTGAAGAGAAAATATTAGAAGTAAGAAAGAATAATAAAGACTATGGTTATAGACGTATATACGGTGCGTTACGTAATTTAGGTTATATTATAAACAAAAAGAAAGTTCAAAGAATTATACAAAAAAATTAGGCTTACAGGTTACATCATTCACTAGAAAAAGTAGAAAAATACAATTCATATAAAGGAAAAAAATTGGAAAAACAGCTAAGAATAGAATTAGAAGACGATTCAATACTAATATTCCACATCAGAAAATCACTACAGATACAACTGAATTTAAATATTATGAAGTAAATGAAAAAGGTAAAGTAGTAGTAAAGAAACTTTATTTAGATCCATTTATGGATATGTATAATGGTGAGATAATAAGCTATAGTATAAGTGAACGCCCATCAGCTAAAAACATAATGGATGCATTAGAAGAAGCTATTAAAGTTACAGCTAAAGCGCCTTATAGGAGAACTTTTCACTCTGATCAAGGGTGGGCTTATCAAATGAAGGCGTACTCGAAAAGATTAAAAGAGGAACGTATATACCAAAGTATGTCTAGAAAAGCAAATTGTCTAGATAATTCGGTAATGGAGAATTTCTTTGGGATATTAAAACAAGAGATATATTATGGAACTACATATGATAGTTATAGAAAGCTAAAATTAGCTATTGAAAAATATATAAAATATTATAATGAAGAGAGAATAAAAGAGAAACTAGGATGGTTAAGTCCTAAGCAATATAGAATAAAACATATGACTGTATAAATATAAAAAGATAGCGTAGCAGTCATTACAACTACTACGCTATCCTAAGTCTAACTTTTTGGGGTCAGAACATAATTGACTTTAGGTCTTTTTATATTACATTGTGAATAAGAAGTTTAATATTCCGGCTAGTATTAAAAAGATTACACTCCATTTAATTGTTTTAGAAAAGATCTCGCTATCTTTATTCACTAAACCTACTGCTGCTGCCGCTACTGCAATAGATTGAGGAGATATCATTTTAGCTATTGCACCACCGATAATGTTAGATGCAACAAGTAGTGAAGGGTCTACACCGATTTGAGTTGCTGTTACATGCTGTAATCCAGCAAATAGTGATCCACTATTTACAACAGAACCTGTTAAAAATACTCCAATCCAACCTAAAATAGGTGAAACTAATGGGAATATTTTTCCTGTATTAGCTAGAGCTAATCCTAATGTTGAAGACATTCCTGAATAAGTAGAAATGTAAGCAAATGCTAGTACAGAACAAATAGTTAAAATAGGAGCCCATAACTCTAATATAGTTTCTTTTAACACAATTCTTACTATTCTAGCTTTTACTTTAAAGATTACAATTGTTAATATAGCTGCTAACACAATTGCAGTAGTAGTTGAAGTGAAAGGTTCGAAACTGAATATAGCCTTCATTGGAGTTGGCTTTTCAGCTATAGGTGATACTTTTACCACTGTACTATCAATATAATAAGGTATTTTAAATACTAAAGAATTAAGAATACCACGTTTTTGACCAGTTTGTGGATTTGCTGCTTGAACTAATGATTTAAAGAAACTAGTATTTAATAAAGTAACAAATACTGTTAATAAAATAAATGGAAGCCAAGCTTTTAAAAAAACTACCTTACCTGATAAAATCATGTTTTGTATCAGTAATTTTGCTTTCTGCAGAAAGTATATTTTTTTGGACTCCAGAATCTAAGGAATATTATTAAAGCTATTAAACTTACTATAGATGATGCAATATCAACTAATTCTGGACCTATAAATTCTAATAAAACAAATTGTGTAGCAGCAAAAGAACCACCAGAAACGAGAATTGCTGGAAACACTTCTTTTATACCTTTAAGACCATCAACCATAAATACAATTAAAAATGTAACTAGAATAGTTATTAGACATAGTATTACAGCTGTATTTTGACCAATTTTTACAGGGCTAAGTTCTGTAAGTGCAGCTGGAACAGTTACGGGAATTCCCATTGCTCCATAAGCTCCACCTGCAATGTTAGATACTAAACAAATAGCTGCAGCACTAATTGGATTAAAACCTAAACCTACAAGAATTGCAGCGGTAATAGCTACAGGTGCTCCAAATCCAGCGGCACCTTCTAAAAAGGCATTAAAAGAAAATCCGATTAATAGTACTTGTATTCTTTTATCTGGAGAAATTGAAGCGATACTTTCTTTCATAATATCGAAGCATCCAATTTTTACAGTTAGTTTATAAAGAAAAATTGCAGCTAATACTATACTTGCGACAGGCCATAAACCTGAGACAATACCTTGTTCTGCAGCTCCTGCAACTTTATCTACAGGCATTTTGTAAACAAAAATAGATATGATTGCTGAAGAAATTATACTCAATGCTCCAGCTGTATAACCTTTTAATTTAAAGAAAACAAGTGAAATAAGAAAAATGACAATAGGAATAACTGCAATTAGCGCAGATAACCATATATTATTCATTGGGTTATATTGTTGTTGCCATACTGTATTTAATGTCATTATTATAAAAAAACCTCCTAATATTTTTAATAATGCTAATACAGTATAACGCAAAAAAATTATAACTTATCAAGTTTTTATTTATTAAAAAAATTAAGTAGTTTAATATTTAATGTTATATAGTAACAATAAAAAAATATAAAAATAAAATTTATATACTGACAGTGAAAAATATTCCCATAAAGACAATAAAAAAATACAAACAACTAATAGATGGTTAAAATTGAATATTAAAATAATATTATAATAATAAAGATGTAGTCATAATTCGTATATAAAAAAATTTATTATAAAGAGTTGTTTTTTTGAGGGGGATAGGGAGAGTACTTATGCTGACAGTATTAGTTAGAGATACAGTAGTTGAAAGTAGAGGTGATACTTTTAATAAAAACACTATTAAAAGTTTTCTGAAATTAATTTATTTTTCATTCTTATATTCACTATAATATATAATAGGAGAATGTAATATATCGCTAAATATGATTTTATACAAGAATATAATAATTATGTCTTAAATAAGAAAGCGCTTAATAGTTTACAGTAAAAACGTAATACTTTAAATATTAAAAATACTAAATATATTACGTATAATCTAATAAACTAAAATTATTTTTTTAATTTCTTAAAGGCTGTATCTATAATTTTTGGTTTTTTTGGGATACAATGTAATGGTGTTGAAAAAAAGCATGCTATAAAAAAAGATTCCGTGATAAATGAGGAACTGTATAAGTACAAAAAGGTTAATTGGACTGAAACAATTTTTCCTTTTTTTATTTGTAACAAATATTCTTATTTATTTCGGTTCAGTAATTTGACTTTTATAAATAAAAAGATGTATATTATAGAAGTAATATATGATTAACATATTTTTAATAAATATATATATACAAATTTTTGGAGGTTATTATGGTAAAAAAACATCAAAAGATTTAACTAAACAAGAGCATTTAGAAATGTATGAACTAATGCAACTTATTAGAGATTTTGATATGGAGTTAAGTAAACTATACTCACGTGGTTTAGTTCACGGTATGACTCACTATTCAGTAGGAGAGGAAGCTGCAAACGTAGGTGCGATTTATCCATTAAGAAAAGAAGACTTAATGTATTCTAATCACCGTGGTCACGGACAAACAATTGCTAAAGGAATTGAAATTGACCGTATGATGGCTGAAATCCTTGGTAAAGAAACAGGTCAATGTAAAGGACGTGGAGGAAGTATGCACGTTTACGACCTAGAACAAGGTAACATGGGATGTAATGGTATCGTTGGTGGTGGACACGGTTTAAGTACTGGTGCAGCACTTGCTCAAAAAATGAAAAAAACTGGTAATGTTGTAATTTGTTGTATGGGAGATGGTGCTACAAACGAAGGAAGTTTCCACGAATGTTTAAATATGGCATCTAACTGGGATTTACCACTTATTTTCTATGTAATTAACAATAAATATGGTATTTCAATGGCGCAAGAAAGATGTATGCGTGTTAAAGATATTACTGAACGTGCTGCTTCTTATAGAATAAAAGGAATTCACGTAGAAGACGGAAATGATGTATTAGCGGTTTACGACGCAATGCAAGAAGCTATCGATCACGCTAGAAGTGGAAAAGGTCCTGTATTAGTAGAGGCTGTATCTTACAGATGGTTCGGACACTCTGCATCAGACGCTGGTAAATATCGTAGCCGTGAAGAAGTTGCTGAATGGAAATTAAAAGATCCTAATGTAAAAATATAGAAATTACTTATTAGAAAATGGAATTGCTACAGAAGCAGAATTAAAAGAAATTGAAGATAGATCAAAAGCTACTATCGATGATGCTGTAGAATTTGCTAAAGAATCAAAAGTTGCTGATAGTTCAATTGCATTCCAAGATAACTACGCTGACTAATATTTAAAGTTTAAATAATATTTTATAAAAAAATAGGAGATTAATAGTTATGACTAAAGAAACAAAAATTATGACAGTTCGTGAAGCTATAAAAGAAGCTATGACACACGAAATGCGTGAAGATGAAAATGTATTTTTAATGGGTGAAGATGTTGGTATATTTGGTGGAGACTTCGGTACTACAGTTGGTATGTTAGAAGAATTCGGACCAGAACGCGTAATTGATACACCTATTAGTGAAGCTGCAATTTGTGGTTCTGCTGCAGGGGCAGCATCAGTAGGTATGCGTCCAATCGTTGACGTAACATTTATGGATTTTGTAACAATCGGTATGGATGCAATCGTTAACCAAGCAGCTCCAATGCGTTATATGTTAGGTGGAGAAGTACAAGTACCAGTAACTTATCGTTGTGCATCAGGTGCTGGAACAGGTGCTGCGGCTCAACATACAAAAGCACTAGAAGCTTGGTTCTGCCACATTCCTGGACTTAAAGTTGTTGCTCCAGGTACAGCAGGAGATGTTTATTCTATCTTAAGAGCTGCTATCAGAGATAATAACCCAGTTATCTACATTGAACCAAAAGCTTTATTCGGACGTAAAGGTGAAGTAGAAGTAGGAAAAATCGGTGTTATTGGTAAAGGTGATGTTAAAGTAGAAGGTAATGATGTAACATTAGTATCTTGGGGAAGAATGTTAGAACGTAGTTTACAAGCTGCTGAAGAATTAAAAGAAGAAGGTATCTCAGTAGAAGTAGTAGACCCAATTACATTAGTACCATTAGATACTGATTTAATCGTGAAATCAGTTCAAAAAACTGGAAAATTAGTAGTATGCCATGATTCATTCAAAACTGGTGGATTTGGTGGAGAAATCGTTGCTAGAATCGCAGAAAGTGATGCGTTTGATTTCTTAGATAGCCCAATTTACCGTGTGGCTGGAGCAGATACTAACATTCCATCTGCTAAAGACTTAGAAAAATTAGTTGTTCCAGATGTAGAAGACATCAAAGCAACAATTAAAAAAGCCGTAAATAAAAAATAAAATGTAATTAGCGAAGGATGTGAAAAATAATGGCAGTAGAGGTAATAATGCCAAAAGCCGGAAGTGAGATGGAAGAAGGCGAAATCGTACAATGGTTTAAAAATGAAGGAGACCATGTCGAAGAAGGTGAAGTCTTACTTGAAATTGTAACAGACAAAGTAAATATGGAAGTTGAAGCTGAAGCAACAGGGACTTTATTAAAAATTCTTGCTCAAGCAGGAGATGTAGTACCAGTAGTACAAACAATCGCATGGATTGGTGAACCTGGTGAAAAAATTCCAGGAGCAAGCGAATCAGGAGAAGTAGCTCCAGCAGAAACAATAATTGAGAAAAAAGTTGACTATACTCCAGTAAAAGAAGTGGAAAAAGTAGATTATTCTGGATTACGTGCAACACCAGCTGCAAGAGCTTATGCACGTAAAAAAGGAATAGACTTATCTAAAGTAAAAGGATCTGGACCAAAAGGAAGAATCCATAAAGATGATGTATTAGACTACAAACTTAACTCTAAAGTTAAAATTTCTCCACTTGCAGAACGTATTGCAAAAATCGAGGGAATTAACACAGAAAGTATTGTAGGTACAGGACCTAACGGTAAAATTATGAAAGCCGATATTATGGCAGTTCTTCACGGAGCTCAGAAAGTTGAAGCAGCTCCAAAAGCAGAAGTTGCACCAAAAGCTTCGAAAGCACCAAAAGCTCCAAACGAAAATCAATGGGGTGTTGTTGAAACAGTACCAATGTCACCAATGCGTAAAGTTATTTCTAAACGTATGAGTGAATCATACTTCAGTGCTCCTACATTCGTAGTAAACGTAGAAGTAGATATGACTGAATTACTAGCATTACGTAAAAAAGTTGTTGACGCTATTATTGAAGAAACTGGTAAAAAAGCAACAGTTACTGACTTTATTTCATTAGCTGTAATTAAATCATTAATGAAACACCCATACGTAAATGCTTCATTATCTAGTGATGAAAAAGAAATGTACTTACACCACTATGTAAACTTATCTATTGCAGTAGGTATGGACAGTGGTTTAGTAGTACCAGTAATTAAAGGTGCAGACAAAATGAGCCTTAAAGAGCTTGTTGTAGCATCTAAAGAAATTACAACTAAAGCTTTAAATGGTAAATTAAAACCAGATGAAATGGCTGATTCAACATTTACAATTAGTAACTTAGGTATGTATGGAGTTAAAAGTTTCGTACCAATCATTAACCAACCTAACACAGCAATTTTAGGTGTAAGTGCTACTGTACCAAAACCAGTAGTATATAATGGTGAAGTGACTGTAAGACCTATTATGACATTAACATTAACAGCTGACCACCGTGTGGTAGATGGATTAGAAGGAGCTAAATTCATGAAGACTCTGAAAGAAGCTATCGAAAATCCATTGTCATTACTAATATAATAGTGATATAATATATTAAGAAAAAACATAAGAAAAGTGTATTAAGGAGTGATTATAAGATGGCAGTAGAAGTTATTATGCCAAAAGCCGGAAGTGAAATGGAAGAAGGCGAAATCGTACAATGGTTTAAGCAAGAAGGTGACGAGGTAAAAGAAGGTGAAGTCCTTCTTGAAATCGTAACAGATAAAGTAAATATGGAAGTTGAAGCTGAAGCAAGCGGAACATTATTAAAAATCGTTCATCCTGCAGGATCTACAGTACCTGTAGTTCAAACAATTGCATGGATTGGACAACCAGGTGAAGAAATTCCTGGAGAAAGTGGTTCTACAGCAGCTGCAGCAGAGGTTGTAAAAGAAGTAGCAGCGGATGTAAAAGTTCCTGAAACAAAACAAGAAGAGGTTGCACCTAAACGTGAACGTCGTGGAGAGTACGATGTAGCAGTAGTAGGTGGTGGTCCTGCTGGTTATGTAGCAGCTATTAAAGCAGCTCAATTAGGTGGAAAAGTAGCGTTAGTAGAAAACCGCGAATTAGGTGGTACATGTCTAAACCGTGGATGTATTCCAACTAAAACTTTCTTACACAATGCAGAAATCATCAACCACATTCGTTCAGCTAAAGATCGTGGTATCAAACTTGTAAATGATGCATTTTCAGTTGATATGGAACAAACTGTAGCTGTTAAAAATAAAGTTGCTAAAACTTTATCAGGTGGTGTAGCAGGATTACTTAAATCTTACGGTGTTAAAGTATTTAACGGAGTAGGTCAATTAACTGCAGATAAAAAAGTTGTTGTTGATGATAAAACTACAATTGATGCTGATAGCGTAATTTTAGCTGGTGGTTCAAAAGTAAGTAGAATCAATATTCCAGGAATGGATAGTGATAAAGTTCTTACAAGTGATGAGTTCTTAGATATTAAAGAAGTACCATCTCGTTTAGCAGTAATCGGTGGTGGAGTAATCGGATCTGAGTTAGGTCAAGCATTTGCTACTTTCGGATCTAAAGTTACTATCGTTGAAATGGCAGATCGTTTAATAGCTGCTATGGATAAAGATGCTTCTGTAGCATTAGAAAAACAATTTAGAAAACAAGGAATTAATGTTCTTACATCAACTAAATTACTAGAAATCGTTGATAAAGGTCACGAAGTAGTAGTTAAAGTTGAAGGTAAAGAAGATATCGTTGCAGATAAAGTATTATTATCAATTGGACGTGTTCCAGATAACACTTGTCTTGGTGAATTAGCTGAGAAATTCGAAATGGAACGTGGACGTGTTAAAGTTGATGAATACATGGAAACTTCAATTAAAGGAATTTACGCTCCTGGAGATATCAACGGAACTAAGATGTTAGCTCACGCAGCATTCAAGATGGGAGAAGTTGCAGCTGAAAATGCAATGGGTCACCATAAAAAAGTTGATTTAAAAGCTACTCCAGCAGCAATCTACACTCACCCTGAAATTGCAATGGTTGGTTTAACTGAAGAACAAGCTCGTGAACAATATGATGTTAAAGTTGGAAGATTTAATTTTGCAGCTAACGGACGTTCATTAGCATCAAACCAAGGTGAAGGATTTGTTAAAGTAATTATGGATACTAAATACAGAGAAATCTTAGGTATCCACATTGTAGGACCAGTTGCAGCTGAATTAATTAATGAAGGTTCAACACTTCTACAAACAGAAATGACAATTGATGATGTTATGGATATTATTCACGGTCACCCAACATACTCTGAAGCTTTATATGAAGCAATGGCAGACTGTATCGACATGTGTATCCATGCACCCTAAGAAAAAAATAAATAATTTTTTTATAAAGAAAGATGACTAGCAATTATTATTGCTAGCCATCTTTTTATTCTATATTCACTTCAGCTTTATGTATTTGCTCACCAAGAGTCTCAGTATCGATATTAAGATTCCTATATTCATTCGTTTGAGGAAATTTCAAAAAAAGTAATCTAAAGGTTTCGAAATTTCTATTTGTGCATTTTCTATTTCAAAAATCAAATACATGCCCACCGTTTTTTTAGGTTATCACTTATATAATGCAAATGAAGACCTCCCACACCAATACTGTGAGCACAATCGGGAGAATAGAAACCCGCTACAACTCCTGTAGAATCTTTTATATTTAAATATATTTTGACTTTCTAATACTTTTTAGAAGAGGAGGATAGGGTTTTTTTCTTGCTTTTTCAGGCGAACGAGTATGTATTTTCTTAAAAGTACCAGTTATTTTTTTATTGCGTAAAAAAATAATTTGGGTTTAAATAATCATTTACTTTAGAAACTAAATTATTAAAAGTATAATTATCAACTTTTTTTATATTCAGCTTTGAAAGTTGTAATACCAGCAAATGGGGTAGTGGTAGATGTAGGTTGAATTGTAGAGTTACCATAATAATCAGTTTTATAGATTTTTCCATCTACGATTATCATTTCTCCATCGATACCATCAAAGGTACCAATACCAAAGTTACCATGTTTTAAAAGTTCTTCCAGGGTGATTGATCCACTAAATGCTCCCTCCATTATTCCTGCCATTGTACCATATTGAAATAACATATAAAGACCTCCAAAATTATTGTAATTTATTAAATTCTTCTCTTAAAATACCGTATTTTACGGAATCATAGTAGACACCATTATAGTATCTGACTTTGCGAATTCTTGCTTCAAGCTTTAAACCTAACTTTTCTGAAAGTTTCATCATTCCTATATTACCACTCCAAGTTGTTAAACCTAGTCTGGCAATTTCTGGATGTTCTTTAAAGCAAATGTCAAACCAGTCCTTCAAAGCTTTTTCTCCGATCCCTTTAGACCAATATTCTTCATTATAAATAACAATACCGACTTCTAGCCATCTTGTAATAAAACTTTCCCAATGTTTAGTAACAATGCCTACTAAGTTATTATTTACAAATATACCAAGTACTCTATCACTCAAGAAAAATTCATTGTGATTTTTCAGTAAAAATGTATCTAAGTCTAAAAATTTAAATTCATTGAAGTAAGGTGCGTTAAGTTTCGTCCATTCAGGCTCTTTAGAGTTATACATAATACTATAAAGTTCTGTTAAGTTATCGGGTAATATTTTTAATTCTATCATAAAAAAACCTCCATATATACATATAATAAGTATAACATATTGAATGCTAAGATACTATGAGCAAGATTATATGAATAAAAAAAATTGTTGTGTTAAAAATTAATTTTTAAATAAATAAAAAAAGGAGTTTTAATGGAAAATTTTAGTAAAAAAATATCAAACTTATTTTTTTATGGATAATGAATATTGGATTACTTACAGTAGGTATTTTATTATCATTTGGATTGTTAATTGAATTAAAAAGAAATTGTTGTTGAAGGAATGAAATTTATAACAGATACTGGTAACTACCAATATTTTATTGAAGAAATTTTTAGTTTTCTTTTTATACTTTGAGTTTGTAGCACTTATTGTGAAAATATTTTTAAAAAAATAACTATCACTTTCCGCTTAGGTATTTTTATATATATTGGTATAACAGCGATTGTTAGGCTTATAATAGTAGAACATGATGATCCAAAAAGTGTTTTAGTTTGGTCGGCAGCAATTTTATTGCTTTGTAATTAGTTTAGCTATAGCAGAAAAAAATTTATTAAAAAAATTAAAAAAATAAATATAAATATCGCTAAAGAGCTTCATTATGCAAATAAGTAAAAAGGTTTTCAAAAAAATATGTATTTTTTTGAGTTGAAATGTCTAGGAAAAATATTTGAGTTTATGTTAAAATAAAGCTGTAAAACGCTTTTTATAAATTATTAATTTTTTTCAAAAATTAACTTTAATATAACACTAAATAATAAATGACAAGGAGATCATTAATATGAAATATAATTTTTTTCTGAAGTTATAGATAGAGTTGGAAAAAACTCAAAAAAATGGGATGTAGGAGAAGGGTTTATCTCTATGACAGTAGCAGATATGGACTTTCCTGTTGCCCCAGAAATAACTGAGGAGATTTTAAGGCGAGTCGCCCATGGGATATATGGCTATGATGTTTTAGATGATGCATACTATGATTCTGTGGTAAACTGGTATAAAAAAGTACATAAAGTTAATTTAGAGAAAGAATGGTTGTTGTATGCGACAGGGGTTCGACCAGCGATAAATGCTACTATAGAAGCTTTAACAGAAAAAGGGGATTCGATTTTACTTTTTACACCTGTGTACGCTTATTTCTTTACGAATATTAATGAATGTGAAAGAAACTTTGTCCAATGTGAACTAGATTATATAGATGACTATTATATTAACTATGAAAGACTAGAAAACCAATTATCAAATAGTAATGTGAAAATGATGATATTATGTAGCCCTCATAATCCATTAGGAAGAGTTTGGAGTAAAGAAGAGATATTAAAAAGTAACTAAATTATGTGAAAAAAATATAATGTAATTTTTAATTTCTGATGAAATTCATTGTGATTTAATGTTTAAAGAAAAAAACACATGTAATGTCACATTCTCTATCAGATTGGGCAAAAAAATAATACTATTACTTATATAGCACCTACAAAAAAACATTTAATATTGCTGGAGCAAGAACATCAAATATAATAGTTCCAAATGAACAATACCGTGAAAAAAAATTAGAAAAGTACTAATTAAGAATAAAACAAATACTAATAACTTTTTATCAGGACCAGTAACAACTGCTGCATATAATAAAGGTGGAGAATGGTTTGATGAACTAATGGGAGTATTAGAAGAAAAATAGAGAATATGTGAAAGAGTTCTTTGCTAGAGAGATACCAGAAATTAAATTAACACCAACATGTGCAACTTATCTAGAATGGATTGACTTTTTCAGCTATTTCAACAGATTCTGATGAATTTTTGTAATTTTTTTATATGATAATGTAAAATTAAAAACTTAATTCAGGTAGCGAATTTGGAAAAAGGTGGAGAAGGAAAAAGCAAGATTGAATTTTTGCTTGTACTAAAGAAGTTCTAGAAGACGCTTTATTAAGATTTAAAAAAAGGTGTAGAGTTATAAAAAAAGAAAAAAATAATAATTTACAGTTATAGATATATAATGGGGATAACTTATAAAAAAAGTTATCCCAGTTTTTATTTGAAATTAGTAATTTATATTACAAAAAAATATTAAAAAAATAAAGATGAGTTGAAATATTATACTAATAAAATTGATAATTTAAATTAAAATTAATATAGTAAACTTATATTTTGCGAAGGAAAGTAAATAATTCGATAAAGAGAGGATATACAATGGCGGAAAAATAATAATAATCGTCTTTCAAGGAGGAATAGAATTTCCCAAGGTAAGAAAAAGTGTTATGCCAGGTGGATATATATCTAGAGGAAATAATTCTCAGTCAAGCGGTCAACAAAGAAGACCTTTAAATGGCGAAGAAATGAGAAGAAGTGGAACTAGGTCTAGCGGGAATAATCAAAGACCAATTGGAGCTAATCAAAGATCAAGTTCTCAACAAAGATCAAGTTCTCAACAAAGATCAAATTCCCAACAAAGACAAAAATCCTTTAAGACAGCAACAAATGGGAAGACCAGGTGGTAGTGGCAAAGGGCCTAATCCAAATAATAAGAAACCAAATAGAATAAGCAATCCAAATACTAAAAAAATTAAAAATAGTAAATGGATGAAAGCTTTAAAATATGGTTTATATGCAGCAAGTGCAGCGATAATAGCTATATTTTTCCTATGCGTATTTTGGATATACCAAGCACCTGCATTTGATTCAAAAATATTAGATAATAATTCTAGAACAATAGTTTATGATGTTAATAATAATGAAATTGCTAAACTAGGAAATCAAGTGGGAGAAAACTTAGAGACGGCTGATATACCGCAACAAATGCAAGATGCAATACTTGCTACAGAGGATAATAGATTCTTTGAACACGGTGCAGTAGACTATAGACGTTTAGTAGGGGCGGTAGTATCCAACCTTACAAGTGGATTCGGTTCACAAGGTGGATCGACTATTTCTCAACAGCTTATTAAAAGAACATTTTTAGATGATAATAAGAGTGTTAAACGTAAAGTTCAAGAAGCATATTTAGCTTATAAACTTGAACAAAATTATGATAAAGAAAGTATTTTTACTATGTACGTTAATAGAATTTATTATTCTGATGGTGTATATGGTTTAAAAACGGCTGCGAAATATTATTATAATAAAGATTTAGATCAATTATCTTTACCACAAAAAGCATTGCTTGCTGGTATTCCACAGCATCCAAATACTTATAATCCATATGACAATCCTGAAGCTGCAAAAGCACGACGTGATACAGTTCTTTACTTAATGCAATACCATGGTAAAATAACAGAAGCAGAGGCAGAAGCAGCTAAGAAAACTAATATTATGGATGGTATAGTATCTAGAAGCTCAGATGAACGAGTAATTATGTCAAGTGAATTTGATAGTAGATACACTGGTTATATGAACCAAATTGTTAATGAATTGAAAAATAGTAAAGAGTATAAAGATTATGAAGGTGACGTATTAAACCTAGGTCTAAAAATTTATACAAATCTAGATCCTGATATTCAAAAATCAGTAACTGATAGTGTAACAAATAATTCTGCTGGCATTAAGCAAGCAAGTGATGTTGCTATGGTTGTACTGAAAAATGACAATAGTGGAATAGCAGCTATATATGGTGGTAAAAATCAAAAATTCAATGGATATAATATTGCTACTCAGTCAAAATTACAACCAGGATCAGCTATTAAACCAATACTGGCTTATGGACCAGCTATTGAGTATCTAAATTGGGGTTCTGATCACACTATAAATGATAGTAAAATTCAAGGGACACAAATTCAAAACTGGGATAGACAGTTCCATGGAAATATTACTATTAATAATGCTTTGATGATGTCGTATAATATACCTGCTGTAAAAGCTTATCAAGAAGTTGGGTTTAATAGAGTTAAAGAATACGCAAGTAAAGTAGGTATGAGTGTAACAGATGACTCTCTAACTACACCTATTGGAGGAAGTAGCGATGGATATTCTCCACTTCAAATGGCGGCAGCCTATGTACCATTTAGTAATAATGGATATTATGCTACTCCAAAAGCAATTAAAAAAGTATATGATAATGAAGGAAAAGAAGTTAAAAGCTTTAGTACTGATGATAGAAAACAAGTCATAAAAGACTCTACTGCTTATATAATGACTTCTATGTTAAGAAATGTTGTAAATGGAACTGCAAAAAATGCTAGAATTAGTGGTGCTGATATGGCGGTTAAAACAGGGACAACAACATTTGGTCAAGCAGAAATAGATAAATATAAATTTGATGCTGACAACTACTCTAAGGACTCTTGGGTAGTAGGTTATACGAGTAACTATACACTAGCAGTATGGCAAGGATTTGATTCTATAGATGGTCCTACTAAGTATATGACAGAGTCGGATACACAAAAGACACAAATTCTATATAGAATAAACATGCAAAATATTGTTAGTATACATAGACCGGGTGGATTCTCTGTTCCTAAGAATGTGGGATCTATAAATGGTGGAGTTAAAATTATTACTGAAAGTGAAAGACGTCAAATAGAAGAACAACAAAAAAACGTCAACAAGAAGAAAAATTCTAAGAAAAAAATCAGAATAATGATAACAATAATGACAATAATGATAACGACAATAATGATAATAATAATAATAGTAATAGTAGCAATAATAACAATAATAATAGCAACAATACTAACTCAAATAATAGTCGAAGTAACAATAACGCCAATAGTTCCCGAAGTCAAAATAGCAGTAGGAACAGTCAACCGAGTACACGGGGCGGCAATAATAACTAATAAATATTAAGCTACAAAGAAGATGATATAGAAAAATATTATCTTCTTTGTAGTTTTTTTTATTCTTTAATATTTCACAAAAATTAAGTATTTAGTGTACAATAAGAAATAGAATTTTTGCATTCATGTATGCAAAAGAATTAATTATTAATCAAATGGATGTGTAGCTATGAAAAAAATTAGTAATAATTACAGGAATGAGTGGAGCGGGTAAAAAAATACAGCATTGAATATTTTTTTGAAAGTCAAGGGTATTTTTTTGTACTGATAATTTACCTGGACTTGTAGTTGAAGATTTTTTTAAGAATTATTGAAGAAAAAAAGAATTAGATAAAAACAGCTATTAGTATAGATATAAGAAGTAAACATCTTTTTGTAGATTTAAAAGAAGTACTTAAAAAAATCCAGCAAAATGAGTACTTTGATACAAAAAAATTATTTTTCTTAGATTGTGATGATCAAGTAATTGTAAATAGATATAAAGAGACAAGAAAAAAATCACCCACTTTCATTAGAATTTGGTTTACTTGAAGGTATTAAACAGGAAAGAAAAAGATATGGAAGATATAAAAGGTTTAGCAAATTATATCTACAACACAACTGCATTTAGCGTCAAGGATCTTCAAAGTAAAAATTTTTAGGTGATTTTTGGTATTGAGAAAAAAAGACAGTTATCATATTACGGTTTCAAGTTTCGGATATAAATATGGAGTACCGATAGATGCTGATAATATTGTTGACGTTCGCTTTTTTTAAAAAAATCCATTTTTATATAAATGAACTTAGAGAAAAAAACAGGACAAGATGCGGATGTTTTTAACTATGTTTTTGATGATGAAGTAACAAAAGAATTTTATGAGAAATATAAAGAATTAATATTCTTTATGATAGATAAATACCAATATGAAGGACGAGATAAAGTGGCTATAGCAGTAGGTTGTACTGGTGGGAAACACCGCTCTGTAAGTGTAGCAAGAAAACTACATGAAGATATAGCGAAATTAGGCTATAGAGTTTATCTTGAACATAGAGATATAGATAAGGGTAGGTAGTAAGTAATGAGAGCAAAAGTAAAAGTAGTAACTATAGGAGGGGGAACAGGATTATCTGTTCTTCTTAGAGGATTAAAAAAGTATCCCCTTGATTTAACAGCGATAGTTACTGTAGCAGATGATGGAGGAAGTTCTGGTAAAATCAGAAGTGACATGAACATTCCATCTCCAGGAGATATAAGAAATGTAATAGCTGCATTATCAGATGTGGAACCATATTTGGAAAAAATGTTCCAGTATAGATTTGACAGTGGTGAAGTAAAAGGGCATCCAGTAGGAAATCTTATGCTAGCAGCCATGACAGATATACATGGTGATTTTTCAACTGCGGTTAAGGTTATGAGTAAGATATTAAATGTAAGAGGTACTGTATTACCTACAACTAATGATATAGCAACTTTAAATGCGGTTCTATCAACTGGAGAGATAATAAGGGGGGAGTCGTCTATAACTAAAGCTGGAGGGGTTATTGATCATGTATATATAACACCATCTAGAGTTAAAGCGAATGAAGACGTACTAAAAGCTATAGAAAATGCTGATTATATAGTTATGGGACCAGGTAGCTTATATACCTCGATAATACCAAACTTAGTTATTTCGCAAGTTTCTGAAAAAATAAGAGAAAGTGCTGCAAAAAAAATATATATTAGTAATGTAATGACTCAACATGGTGAAACTGATAATTTTAAAGTCTCAGATCACATTGAAGCAATCAATAAACATGTAGGAGAGAATATTTTTTTGATATAGTTATAGCTAATTCAAGAGTATTTGATGAAGATGTTTTTAGCAAGATATCGCAAAGAAAAAAACAAGAAGCGGTTGAAATAGATTATGAAAAAAATAGCTGAATTAGGTATTAAATTAATAGAAAATTATGATGTTGGAATCGTTGAGAATAATACGATTAGACATAATGCAGAAAAAGTTTCTGAATTAATTTATAATTATATTATAGACGACAAGCCAACAATGATTTATAATAAAAAAAGTAAAAAGTTATAAAAAAAGGAGAAGGAACATGCATTTAAATTTTGATTATTCAAAAGCATTAAATTTCTTTTAATGAACAAGAAGTTAAAAATATGGAAGGTTATGTAAAAAGTAGCTCATGAGCAATTACATAACAAAAACTGGTGTAGGTAACGATTTTTTTAGGATGGTTAGAATTACCAACTAATTATGATAAAGAAGAATTTGCTAGAATTAAAGAAGCAAGCAAAAAAATTCAAAAACAATTCTGATGTACTTGTAGTTATTGGAATTGGAGGTTCTTATCTAGGGGCTCGTGCAGCTATTGAAATGTTAAATGATAATTTCTATAATTTCTATGAAAAAAAGATAGAAAAAGCACCACAAGTATTCTTTGTAGGACATACTATTTCTTCAACATATACAGCAGAATTAGTGAATTACTTAAAAACTACTGGTAAAGATTTCTCAGTAAATGTAATTTCTAAATCAGGAACTACTACTGAACCTGCAATTGCATTCCGTATTTTTAAAGAATTACTAGAAGAAAAATATGGAAAAGAAGGTGCAAAAGAAAGAATCTTTGCTACAACAGATAGAGCTAAAGGAGCTCTAAAATCTCTTGCGGATGATGAAGGATATGAAACATTTGTAGTACCTGATGATGTAGGTGGACGTTTTACAGTTCTTACAGCGGTAGGATTATTACCTATAGCAGTTAGTGGAGTTGATATTGATAAAATGATGTCTGGAGCTAAATTGGCTCAAGATCAACTTTCTACACCAGATTTAAGTACAAATATTGCTTACCAATATGCAGTAATGAGAAATATTCTTCAACAAAAAGGAAAATTAATAGAAATATTAGTTTCATATGAACCTTCAATGGTTTACTTTAATGAATGGTGGAAACAACTTTATGGTGAATCTGAAGGTAAAGATGGAAAAGCATTATATCCATCAAGTGTATGCTTCTCAACAGACTTACACTCAATGGGGCAATATGTTCAAGAAGGACGTCGTATCTTATTAGAAACTATTCTTAAGGTTAAAACTCCAAATAAAGATATCGAGTTAAAAGAAGCAGATAATAATTTAGATGGTCTAAACTACTTAGCTGGTAAAACTATGGATTTCGTTAATACGAAAGCATTTGAAGGTACATTACTTGCTCACACAGATGGTGGAGTACCTAACTTTGTAGTAGAACTTCCAGATATGAGTGAATTTACATTTGGATACTTAGTATACTTCTTTGAAAAAGCAGTAGCTATTTCTGGATATATGCAAGGATTAAATCCATTTGACCAACCAGGAGTAGAAGCATATAAGAAAAAAAATATGTTTGCTCTATTAGGTAAACCTGGATTTGAAGATTTAAAAGCAGAATTAGAAGATAGATTAAAATAAAAACATTAAAAAAGATGCTAATTGATCTGACCCCAAAAAGTTAGACTTAGGATAGCGTAGTAGTTGTAATGACTGCTACGCTATCTTTTTTTATATTTATACAGTCATATGTTTTATTCTATATTGCTTAGGACTTAACCATCCTAGTTTCTCTTTTATTCTCTCTTCATTATAATATTTTATATATTTTTCAATAGCTAATTTCAGTTCTCTATAACTATTATATGTTGTTCCATAATATATTTCTTGTTTTAATATTCCGAAAAAATTCTCCATCACTGAATTATCCAGACAATTCGCTTTTCTAGACATACTTTGGTAAATACGTTCCTCTTTTAATCTTTTCGAGTATTCTTTCATTTGATAAGCCCACCCCTGATCAGAGTGGAAAGTTCTCCTATAAGGCGCTTTAGCTGTGACTTTAATGGCTTCTTCTAGTGCATCTATTATGTTTTTACCTGATGGGCGCTCACTTATACTATAGCTTATTATCTCACCATTATACATATCCATAAATGAATCTAAATAAAGTTTCTTTACTACTATTTTACCTTTTTCATTTACTTCATAATATTTAAATTCAGTTGTGTCTGTAGTGATTTTTTGATGCAGAATATTGGTATTGAATCGTCTTCTAATTCTATTCTTAGCTGTTTTTTTCCAATTTTCCCTTTATATGAATTGTATTTTCTACTTTTTCTAGTGAATGATGTAACCTGTAAGCCTAATTTTTGTATAATTCTTTGAACTTTCTTTTTGTTTATAATATACCCTAAATTACGTAACGCACCATATATACGTCTATAACCATAATCTTTGTTATTCTTTCTTATTTCTAATATTTTCTCTTCAATTTCTTTATCTGGATTAACCCTATCGAATCTCTTCTGCCAGTACATATATGTTGCTTTTGGCATCTTCGCATATAAAAGAAGGTCTTTTAGTATGAATTCTCCTCGGAGACTGCTTATAATTCGCGCCTTCTTTTCATTTCTGCTTCTTCCGCTAAACGCAATCTCCTCGCTTCTTTTAAAAATGCATTTTCTATCCTTAGTTGTAGTAATTGATCTTCTAATTCTTTTATATATTCTTTAGATATATTATCATTTGTGGTTTGACTTGTTGTTTTCTTGCTTAACTTCTTAGTTGATTTAGCCATTGAAATTTTCCGACCTTTCCTTCGTTCTCTCAATGCATCAGGACCAGCTACTCTAAAGCGATTAACCCAGTTACAAATAAGTGCTGGATTATTTATACCTTCTTGTAAAGCTATGTCACTATATGAGAGTTTACTTGTTAAGTATAATTCTACAACAAATATCTTTTTTTCGAAAGAATATTCTTCATTTTTTCTTGAACGACGTAAGGCTTTATCTCCATATTTCTTATATTTGGCAACCCAAATTTCAATATTATTATGAGATTTTATACCATACTTTTTCGCTAATGGTACATATGCAATACCTCCATTCAGGTACTCTAGTACTACTTTCTTTTTTTAATTCAAAAGTGTATTTTTGACATAAAAATACTGACCTCCAAAAAAAGTTAGATTTGTTGGTCTAACTTTTTTTGGGGTCGGTACAAATTTCAAATTAGCATCTTTTTTTATCTTTTTAGCCATAGTAACAAAGGTGAATTTATCTGGTCTATAGCTTAGTATCCCGTATTGTAGTATATTTCCATTTGATAAATATGTAGTACTTTCAACAACTGCAACCATATCATATTCCCCTAAGTCCATATGTGCTTTCTCCTCTTCATTAGCATATCTGAAAGAAATCTCTTCTTGAATGTGTAATTTTAAGACCTAGTTCTTCTTCTAAATATTTATAAATTGATGATTCAGCTACTTCTTTATTCAGGAAAGGTACCAATTTACGATTAAAATATGAAACTTCATACTCTAGACGTTCACCATTAATCGTTCTACTTCGACTAACTCGGTAAAAGTCCTCATTCTCTTTAGCTCCAAAAAAATCTTCATTATTTTTTTCCTCGCCTTGAATTATATAAAGAGATTCAAGGTTTGTTGTTATTTCATATTTTTCCATCAATATTTAATTCCGAAGATGTTTTTTTATATTTCCAAGATAATTATTTTTTTATACGGCCATGTCCAAGAATTAAAGAGTTTTTTTCCTTTTTATTTTTTTGGATATAACCATTAATCTCTAGTAAAGATAAAGCTTTCCTTATAGTATCCTTAGAGTATCCATATTCTTTAACTAATTCATTTTCACTTGGTAATTCTGTATTACGTTTGTAGTAACGCGTATCTATTTTTATTTTTTTATATCATTATATACTAGTTTATATTTACTCATTTTTTTATTCTATCCTTTATATTTATCAATTAAATATTATAAATGTCTTTAATAAAAAAATCAACTATTAATAAAAAGTTAATATAAAAACTCAAAACATATACGTAAATGTAGAAAAAAATATAACAAAAAGAATTACATAAATGTATTGACAAATTAAATCGTTTTTAATTATAATAATTAGTGTTGAGATATAAGATTATGTTAATAGCAAACTTATGGAGGATTTATAGATGAAAAAACGCTCAAGTGGTATTTTAATGCATATTACATCATTACCAGGTGAATTTGGTATCGGTACTTTTGGTAAAAGTGCTTATGAATTTGTTGACTTTTTAGAAGAAACAGATCAAACATATTGGCAAATATTACCATTAACAACTACAAGTTATGGAGATTCGCCATACCAAAGTTTTTCTGCAGTAGCTGGGAATTTAAATTTAATAGATTTTGAATTACTTAGTGAATCTGGATTATTAGAAAAAGGTGATTACGAAGGAGTAAACTTTGGTGATAATAAAGAAAAAAAGTAGATTATGAATTATTATTCAATGCAAGAAGACCTATACTAGAAAAAAAGCGGTAGAAAATACAAAACAAAAATAGCAGCATTTTTAGAAGAAATAGAAAAATTCGAACAAGAAAATACAAGTTGGTTACCTGATTATGCAGAATATATGGCTATAAAAAGAAAGTTTTGGATATCAAAGCCTTAATCACTGGGACGAAGATATAAAACGTGGTGAACAACAAGCTAGAGAAAGATATAGAGCGGAATTAAAAGATAGTATTAGATACTATACTGTAACTCAATACTTCTTCTTTAAACAATGGCTAGAGCTTAAAAAATATGCAAATGAAAAAGGTATAAAAATAATAGGGGACATGCCAATTTATGTTAGTGGTGACAGTGTTGAAATGTGGACAATGCCAGAGCTATTTAAAATTGATGAGAACAATGAACCTCTATATGTAGCAGGATGTCCAGCTGATGACTTTAGTCCAACTGGTCAACTTTGGGGGAACCCAATATATGATTGGAAAAAGCACAAAGAACAAAATTATTCTTGGTGGGTTTATAGAGTACAAGAGAGTTTTAAAATTTATGATGTACTAAGAATAGATCACTTTAAAGGTTTTTCAGATTTTTGGCAAATCGATAGAGATGCAGAAGATGCTGTAAATGGTACATGGGAAGAAGGTCCTGGTATTGAATTGTTTGAAAAAATAAAAGAACAATTAGGTAACTTACCAATTATTGCAGAGAATCTTGGATTCATTGATGCGAAAGCAGAAAAATTATTAGATGATTCAGGATACCCAGGTATGAAAATACTTCAATTTGCGTTCCCTGATCATGATAGTTTAGATTTACCACATAATTACACAGCTAATAGTGTGGCTTACACAGGTACACATGATAATGATGTTGTAAATGGTTGGTATGAAAAACTAAGTGAAGATGAACAAAAATTAGTAGCTGAATATTTAAATCAACGTGATGATGAAACTATTACACAAGCAATGATACGTGGTATTCATTCATCAGTAAGTGATTATTCAATTGTAACAATGCAAGATTTATTAGATAAAGATGCAAGCAGCAGAATGAATGTTCCATCAACAGTTGGAGGAAACTGGGAATGGAGAATGCTTGCGGAAGATTTAACAGAAGAGAAGAAAGAATTTTTAAAAGATCTAACAAACAGATATGCGAGAGAAAGAGAGGAAAACGATGAAATTTAGTAACTATGTATTAGATAAAACAGGAAAAGAATTAAGTTCTTTAAATAATAAAGAAATCTATATACAATTATTAAACTATGTTAAAGAAGAAGCTGATAAAAAGGCGTTAAATACTGATAAGAAAAAAAAGTTTATTATATTTCTGCTGAGTTTTTAATCGGTAAATTATTATCAAATAACTTAATAAACTTAGGGATTTATGAGGAAGTTGAAAAAGAATTATCAGCAGCTAATAAGCGTCTTAGTGAGGTAGAAGAAGAGGAGTTAGAACCATCATTAGGGAATGGAGGTCTAGGGTCGACTAGCTTCATGCTTTATCGATTCTATTTCATCACTAGGGATTAATGGTGACGGAGTTGGATTAAATTATCACTGTGGATTATTTAGACAAGTATTTGTGAAAAAAATGAGCAACATGCTGAACCAAACTTTTGGATTGAAGATTCTTCATGGTTAAGAGATACTGATATTAAATATACAGTTCCATTCAAAAAAACTTTAACCTAACATCTACACTGAAAAAGAATTGATGTTCTAGGATATAAAAAAAGATACAAAAAAATTATTTAAACTTATTCGATATTGATTCAGTAGATACTAATATTATTGGAGATGGAATTAGCTTTTGATAAAAACAGAAATAGAGAAAAAAACTTAACACTATTCTTATACCCAGATGATAGTGATAAAAATGGTGAATTACTACGGATTTACCAACAATACTTTATGGTATCTAATGCAGCACAATTAATTTTAGATGAAGCTATCGCAAAAGGAAGTAACGTTCATGATTTATATGAATATGCTTATGTTCAAATAAACGATACTCATCCAAGTATGGTAATTCCTGAATTAATTCGTTTATTAACTGAAAAACACGGAATTGGATTTGAAGAAGCATACACTATTGTGCAAAAAATGACTGGTTATACAAACCACACAATTTTAGCAGAAGCATTAGAAAAATGGCCGCTAGAATATTTAGAAGAAGTAGTTCCGCATCTTGTTAAAATTATTAAAAAACTTGATGCAGTTATTCGTGAGAAATACGAAGGAGAAGATATCCAAATTATCGATAAAGATGATAGAGTACATATGGCAAATATGGACATCCACTTCTCTAATAGTGTAAATGGGGTTGCTTACTTACATACTGAAATTCTTAAAAACTCTGAGTTAAAACACTTCTATGAGTTATATCCAGAAAAATTCAATAATAAAACAAATGGTATTACTTTCAGACGTTGGTTAGAATTCTCTAACAGACCATTAGCAGCTTACTTAAAAAGAACTAATTGGTGATGAGTACCTAACAGACGCAACAAAAATTAGAAAAAAACTATTAGAATTTGTTGATAGTAAAGAAGTAGCAGCTAAACTAGAAGAAATCAAACATGAAAAATAAACTTGTTCTTAAAGAATATCTAAAAAGAAACTCAAGGAATTGAATTAGATGAAAATAGTATTATCGATACACAAATCAAGAGATTCCATGAGTATAAACGTCAACAAATGAATGCTTTATATGTAATTAAAAAAATACTTAGATATTAAAAATGGTAAATTACCAGAAAGAAAAAAATTACTGTATTCTTTTGGTGGTAAAGCAGCACCAGCTTATATAATAGCTCAAGACATTATTCACTTAATTCTTTGCTTATCAGAGTTAATTAATAATGATCCAGAAGTAAACAAATACTTAAATGTATTCCTAGTTGAAAACTATAATGTAAGTGTTGCGGAAAAAAATTAATTCCAGCAACTGATATTAGTGAACAAATCTCATTAGCATCTAAAGAAGCTAGTGGAACTGGTAATATGAAATTTATGTTAAATGGAGCATTAACATTAGGAACTCTAGATGGAGCAAATGTTGAAATCGATGAGTTAGTAGGACGTGAAAAACATCTATATCTTTGGTAAAGAAAGTGATGAAATTATTAAACTTTATGAAACTAGCGGATATGTATCTAAAGATTATTATAAAAAAAGCTGGTGTAAAAGAAGTAGTTGATTTTATCGTTTCTGATGACTTAGTAAAACTAGGAAACAAAAGAAAGATTAGAAAGACTATACAATGAGTTATTAAATAAAGATTGGTTTATGACACTAATTGATTTTTGAAGAATATTACGCTAAAAAAAGAAGAAATGTTAGCAGACTATGAAAATCGTGAATTATGGCTTAAAAAAGTAATTGTTAATATTGCTAAAGCCGGATTCTTCTCATCTGACCGTACAATAGATCAATATAACAAAAGAAATTTGGAATAAATAACTATATGAAAGAGGGAAAGAATATGAAACTATTAACGATTAACGTTCATAGTTGGTTAGAAAATAATCAGCTTGAAAAACTTGATATCTTAGCAAAAACTATCGTAGAAAAACAATATGATGTTATCGCAATGCAAGAAGTTAATCAGCTGATTAATAGTGAAAATGTTTATTCAAACATAAAAAAAAGATAACTTTGGAAAGATGTTATTAGATAAAAATAAATAGTTATGGGGAAAGTGGCTATAGTTATTACTGGACTTATTCTCATATTGGTTTTGACAAATATGAGGAGGGTCTAGCAATACTAGCTAAGGGTAAAGTGTGTGATGTAGAGGATTTTTACTGTACATCACACAAAGATATCCACTCTATATCTTCTAGAAAAAAATATTAAAGGTAACGTTACAAATAAATAATCAGACAATAGAATTTTTATAGTTGCCATATGAATCTACCAACTTGTGAAGATGAAAAACATTAGAGAAAAATCTTTATAATTTAGTTAATCACACAGATAACTCTAATTTAAAAAAATCTTTATGGGTGATTTTTAATACAGATTATTTTAATCAAAAAAAGAAGATTACAACATGATTATAGAAATGGGACTTTTTGACACTTACGAAATGGCTCAGAAAAAAAGATGATGGTGTAACAGTATATAAAAACATTAGTGGTTGGGAAGATTCAATGAACAAGAAAAAACTAGATTATATATTTAGTAATCGTGAACTTAATGTTACGGAAAGTAGTGTTATTTTTAATAATACTAATTATCCAATAATATCAGATCACAATGGTTTAGAAGTAACAATAGCAGAATAAAAAAAAGAAAAAAAGGAGGATAATGTTATGTTACAAAAGATTCAGCGTTTTGGAGGCGCTATGCTAATGCCATCGATAATCTTCGCATTCTTTGGATTAGTAGTAGGTTTAACTTCAATATTTAAAAACCCTAACTTAGTAGGGAGCATCGCGACAGAAGGTACTTTATGGTATAACTTCTGGTTCGTAGTAGAGCAAGGGGGATGGACAATCTTCAATCAAATGCCAGTAGTATTCGCACTTGGTATTCCGATTGGTCTTGCAAAAAAAGCAAATGGTCGTGCAGCACTTGAAGCATTCTTAATTTATATGGCTTTTAACTACTTTATCAATGGATTTTTAACAGTATTCCCATCATTTGGAGTAGATGTAACACCAGCTTTAAAATTACCAACAGGTTTAACTAGAATCGCAGGAGTTATCACATTAGATACTTCAATTATCGGTTCTATCCTTATTGCATCAATTGCCGTTTGGATTCACAATAAATACTTTGATAAAAAACTTCCTGAATTATTAGGAATTTTCCAAGGTACTACATTTGTTATTATTATTGGTTTCTTATTAATGATTCCTATGGCATACTTAACAGCATTATTATGGCCTAAAGTTCAATTAGGAATTGCTGCTTTACAAGGATTCTTAAAAGCATCAGGAGTAATTGGAGTATTTTCATATACATTCTTAGAAAGAATACTTATTCCTACTGGATTACACCACTTTATCTATGGACCATTTATGTTTGGACCAGCAGTAGTAGAAAATGGAATTACAGCTTTCTGGGTACAACATATTCAAGAGTTCTCTCAAAGCACAACTCCATTAAAAGAATTATTCCCTCAAGGTGGATTCTCATTACACGGTAACTCTAAAGTATTCGGTTTACCAGCAGCAGCTTTAGCTATGTATGTAACAGCTAAAGATAAAAAGAAAAAAGTTGTAGCAGGTCTATTACTTCCAGCTGCATTAACAGGTTTCTTAACTGGTATTACTGAACCAATCGAGTTCACATTCTTATTTGCAGCACCAGCATTATTCGTTGCACACGCAGTATTAGGTGCAGCAATGTCAGCAACTATGTATGGATTTGGAGTAGTAGGTAACTTTGGAAGTGGATTAATCGACTTCTTAGCACTTAACTGGATTCCAATGTTTAAAAACCATTCATCACAAATGTTTGTTCAAATAGCAGTAGGTTTAACATTCTCAGTAATTTACTTCTTCGTATTTAGATTTATGATTCTGAAATTCAATTTAAATACACCAGGTCGTGAAGATGACGATGCTGAAACAAAACTGTATTCTAAACAAGAATATCGTGAAAAAGGTAAAGGAAATGCTGAAGCTAAACCAGAAGTTAGAGATGATTCTGCAACACACGATGACCAAGCAGTAATTATTCTTGAAGGTTTAGGTGGAAAAGACAATATTGTTGATGTTACCAACTGTGTAACAAGATTACGTGTTAACGTTAAAGATGAAAGTCTAGTTAAAGATGATAACTTCTTGAAAAAATCAGGGGCTCTTGGTGTAGCTCGTAATGGTAAAGCTATCCAAGTTATTATCGGATTCTCTGTAGGTCAAGTAAGAGAATCATTTGAAAAAAATTATTAAAATAATATAAAAAGAGCGAGTTGATATTTTCAACTCGCTCTTTTGTGATTAGTGTATTAGAATGCTGGAGTAGCATGTCCTTTTTAGTTTTTCGTTGATGAAGTTTTTAACTTTTTCGCTAGCTAATGTTTTTTTAACTTTAGCGCCGTCTTTGTTATCTGATACCGATCCAGCCGTATCCTTGAACCGCCATATCAACAAAGTGATTCATGAGCAAGGATACTTTGGAATCAAATGCAGCTTTATCATAGCTTTCAGGTAGATCGTTATTCAATGATAATTCTACTTCATATTTTAGTTTAGCACGAGGTTGTTCATCCTTGTACCAATCGACTACAAGAAGGCGGCTACGATTATCTTTCAATTTCTTATAAAGATTTTTCGCAGAAAGTTTTACCTTTTGCTCATCTCCCTGTGTTAATTTCTTATCAGCAATAAGCAAATCGTAAATTTCTAGTTCTGCTTCAGTAAGGCCTTCTTTGTTGGCTCGATTATCCTCCTGACGTAGTTCTTCAAGAAGTTTTACAAGTTGTTCGTAATAATCTTCATTTTCTGTTCCACCTGCATTATAGGAATCAATAATACGCTTGAAACGTTCAGAGAATTTTGTTCTAGTGCAGTTTCTATTAAGCATTTGTTTTAGAACTTTCTCTATGTATTCTTTCAAGTCATCAATTTCAATAGCCTTGTACTTAGCAGTCTTTATTTCTTTTCTAAGCTGTTCAATATCTACTTTGGATAGATCAATAACCTTTGGTCCTTTTATTGTGAAGGGAGAAGATTCTTCTCGAACACAATTAGCAAAATTTTGATTTGCGGTGACACTACCATCTAAGATTTGATTCATTTTCTGTCTGGCACGAGCTACTTTTTCATCATCGATAATGTGATATAATAGTCCGTGCAAATATACAAGTGGAGCAAATTTATCATTACTCCAGTTTTTTTCAAAGATTTCAGGTTTTGATGCTTCATAGAGATTTGTTAATGTGTTAAGAATAACCTTAAATTTCTCTTTATCGTTATCTTTAGCGATAATAGTGTCATAAGCACTTCTTAATGCATCTAATTTATCTAGTGTATTTGAATTTTCAATTATTTTATCTAAATCAATGTCTAATGATAATAGGAAAGTATCTGCCTCAGAAATTGTGCCATCAATATATCCAATTAGCTGGTCAATATCTTTTGCTGGGAACTCTGTTCCATCATTACCTGTAGCATATTCTGTTAATGCCTTTTTCATATATTTAAAGACATTAACATAATCAACGATTATTCCGGCAGGTTTACCAGGATATACTCTGTTAGCACGGGCTATAGCTTGCATTAATGTGTGACCTTTCATCGGTTTATCAAGATAGAGTGTAGAAAGGTTCTTCACATCAAATCCTGTTAACCACATTGCACATACAAATACTAGTTGTAGAGAGTCATCAGGGTCTTTGAATCTGTCCTCAATATCTCTACCATCTGGTGTGATTTCTTTCATTTTTTTACGATGGTCTGATATTTTCAATTCATGTTTAGCAAATTTAGCATCTTCATCATTCTCTTCGGAAATGATAACAGCCATTTCTACCTTATTCATATAAGAAAGAATTTGAGTAAGCTGTTCACGCTCTTCTTCTGTAGAGGCGTTATTTCTCTGTTTCATAATATTTTGTTTTTCGATAGCCCAGTAATGTTGAACTTTGTCATACATTTTAACAGCTGTATATTTGTCCACTGATACAACCATTCCTTTTCCAAGAAATCCTCGTCTTGGAAAATGATATGCAATATCCTGTGCCACCTTATCAAGTCTGTCATCACGCTTGATTACTTCTAAAATACGAGATGACGCATTTTCCAATAGACGTGTTTCATCTTCATTAAGGTTTTCTTCTTTGATAATATTCACAACGTCATCATCAAGAAAATTATTTTCAAGACCTACTTCAGGAACTCTTCTTGAATAGAACAATGGAACAGTAGAGCCATCTTCAACAGACTGTGCGAAGTTATATTCTGATACATAATCACCAAACCATTGATTTGTCAGACGCTTAGTACCAAGAAGAGGGGTTCCTGTAAATGCAACAAAGTTTGCATTAGGTAGAGCAGTTCTCATGTTCTCAGCTAAATCTTTATACTGTGTTCTATGTGCCTCATCTACAAGAACAATAATATCATCACGTGTTGAAAGAACGGGATACTTCTTCGTTTTATCGTATCTGAATTTATGAATCAGTGTGAAAATAAGTGACTTGTTAGTAGTTAAAAATTCTCGTAGTTGCTTGCTGTCCTTTGGTTGACACTCCTCTTTAGAACCGATAACTTCTGTGCGTACAAAGTTCTTATGGATTTGAGTATCTAAGTCTTCTCGGTCTGTGATAATAAGGAATGAAAAGTTACCGGCGACTTTACGTTTAACCTTACGGGCAAACATAACCATAGAGTAGGACTTACCAGAGCCTTGTGTATGCCAGAATACCCCCAGTTTACCATTCAATTCTTTTCTGTTTTCTACTGACTCCATCAGATTATTTACCCCTAAGTACTGATGGTTTTTAGCGATAATTTTTATTCGTTGATTTTCAAACAGTATAAAATTTTCTATATAGTCAATCAATCTATCCTTGTTCAGTAGACCATCCACAAAATATCTTACAGAACTATCTTTTATAGTTTCTGAAGAATAAATAGCTTCTCGATCCAGTATTTCCTTTTCACTATCAACTTTAAGCCATTCAAAAAAGTAGTCATAGGTTGCATTGAATGCACCGAGTTTAGTTTCTAATCCATTTGATAGAACACAAATCTGATTGAAGGCAAATAGATTAGGAATGTCTCGTATATAATCTTTTAAATTTTTATTATATGCTTCTTCAATCTTAACAATACTATTCTTTAGCTCTATAAACACAAGAGGCATTCCATTTACGAAGATAAGAATATCCGGTCTGCGATAATAGACTTTTCCTTGAATCCACATCTGAGAAACAGCTGTGAAAGTATTGTTCTCAGGATTTTCAAAATCAATGAGCTTTATAAAATCAAAGTCTTCTTTACCATTTCTTCGAACTGTTATTTTTATATTATTTCGAATTTGTCTATATATTTTATAGTTGGTATCAATAATATCCGTACCTGTGTAGTCCTGTCTTAGGGTCTTTACTATTTCCTTTATTTTGTATTCGGGGATAGTAGGGTTGATACGTTTGAGAGAATGTAGCATAATATCAGGAAGAACACATTCTCTCTTAGAAGATCTTCCTGTACCATCATTCAAATCGTCACGCTTGCTAGGATCAACATTACAAATGAGGATATCATAGTTAAAAGGATCAGCTTTTAATTTTTCAAGTATAGCCTGTTCTATATTGTCTTCAGATATAAAGTTACGCATAGGAACACCTCCTTACACTTCAAGTTTTCCACTCATTAAACGTGGTAAAAGCGCGTCTCTTTGTTTGATAAGTTTATCATTTTGCATCATCAATGCTCGGATTGTTTGATATAAGGGTTCTTTTTGCTTATCAAATTCTTTTATTAACTCAGCTGGCGGAATAACTATTTTTACTTTTTTTATTAAATCCTGACTTAGATTCTGTTGTGCAGCTCCAAATCCAATGAGCAACAAATAATCACGAATCGAATAAAGATAATGAAACAAATAGTGCCTAGAGTTAATTTCATTTTTATCGTTAAAGACACAGCAAGCTTGATTGCAAGTCATTTCAGAATCCAAATATGCTAACATTCCAATGTTTACTCCGTACATTGCCATAACAACAGCGCCTTGTGGTAACAACTTTGCGGATGACCCTTTTATTCCTGCTTCTGTTATACATTCGTCAGTATGAATTATTATTCCGTCTTTTATTTCTCCAGTCTTCACCCAAGGAATAGTTCCCTCTGTATAATATTCCTCGTGTGTTCTACTTGGAGTTCCACCGGAGCAGGTATTATAATGAAGACCAATTTTTTCTCTTACCCAATCTCTAGGCATTCCATCTATAAACTCCGTATCCTCATATCCCGGAAAACGGAATCTCACAAACCATTCCTTATAGAGATTCTCAGCCATTTGCTCTAGGAGGCGGATTCGCTTGTTGTTGTTTTCGATGAGGTTGTCGTAAGTTGTCAATATCGATGAAATCTTCTTTTGAATAACAAGTCTTGGTAGTAAAGCTTTGTGTTTTGATAAATTATTTATTGTGATTTGTGATTGAGCCGCCCCCGTATCCAAGTATCTCAAATTATTGCAAACAAATTGATAATATAAGTAACGCATATCTGCAACACTTTCATCAAGATCAACAATGATAGATAGATTCGTGATATAAGATTTTGGCGGTGAAATTTTTACATCCCCTGTACCTCCAACTCCTCTTGCTACCACAATTAAAGTCGGATTTTCAACCATGTATTCACTATAATATCCTGTTATTCTATATCCGCTGAAAACAGGATATCCATCGTCAAGAAACTTATCTTTATCAGGCATCTTTCCATAGCGAAATTTTGCTATATTCCCCAATTTCACATATTCCATATCACTCACCCAACAATTCTTTCAGATTATTTGCGATGAGTTCTTCAAGATTCTTTGCTTCAGCACTTAATGTAGTGAACTCTGCATTTAAAGAATACATCTCTTCTTTGAATTCTTCATATGTTAAACCATCATCTTCAATAACTACACCAACATAGCGTCCTGCATTAAGGGAATAGTCTTGATCAATAATTCCATCCTCACCATCCATTGGCGCAGCTTTGCAAAGACCGATAACATCAGCATATACACCATCTGGAAACCTTTCTGTTAACCAATCAATTTGAGATTGCCAATAATCTTTAGTTAGAACTTCTTTGTTGTCAGAAGATTCTGGGGCATTTTCAAATTCTGTTTTATACTCATCAATTAAATCAACAAATGCCTATGTATCGCCGTGATATAGTTTTGTTATGACGCCAAGATTTTTAATCTGCTCATTAGAAAATTTTCTATGAGCACGGTCAATTTGAGTAAATATATTTCTAGCATCAATAAATAAGATTTCATTTTTCTTCTCAGTATTTGGTTTTTGCTTATCAAAGAACCAAAGAGTTGCAGGAAGTGTAACTGATGAGAACATATTAGAAGGAAGAGTCACCATCTGTGAGATGATACCTTCTTCGATCATTTTCTTTCTAATTTCATATTCTGAACCGGATGCATCAGATGCAGAATTTGCCATAACAAGCGCTGCCTTACCATGCTCATTTAACGCAGTGGCAAAGTAGCCAATCCATAAGTAGTTAGCGTTTGGCACTGTTTCTTTTTTATCAGATTTTTTCTTTGTCGATTTACTTTTATTTCTTGGTACGCCATAAGTACTGAAACGGATATCATTAGATACTTTCTCAACCACGACTTCATCAACATTAAACGGGGGATTTGCCATTACGTAGTCAAATTGTCCAAATGCATTATATGGATCAGAATAGAATGAGTTAGCTTGTGTAATATCACCACGAATATTATTAAGAAGTAGGTTCATTTTTTTGCCAGTTTTACTGTGTCAGGTTCTTTTTTTCAACACCATAGCAACGGAACTTCATCTGCTCACTCTCAGTGGCGTTGTGATCATGCATGTATCTTGCAGCCTGAACAAACATACCTCCAGAACCACATGCTGGATCTAAGAACTTCTTTTCACCTGGTTGAGGATTTAATACTTCTACCATATATCTTACAACAGTTGCAGGAGTATAGAATGTTCCTCCATCTTTACCTTCTGCAAGTGCAAACTTACCTAAGAAAAAAATTCATAAATCTCACCGAAAATGTCAATTGTGCTATTTTTCAGGAATATCTTTAAAAAAATACGCACAATATTAGAAAGAAGTTCTGGTGCATCCTCTGGTACAAGTTGTGCGTATACTTCTTTTGGAAGAACACCATCCATTTTAGGATTTTTCATCCTCAATTGCTTCCATAGCTTTCTTTACAAGGGTAGCTTTGTTTGCATCGTCGGGCGCATCGTTGATAAAGTCATAATAAGCACACTCAGGGAAGATAGAATCCACACTTCTCGATAGAAATTTCTTTCATTGATTTTTTTCCATACGTCCACCTTTTAAGACGATTATATTCAGTTTTAATTTCTTCTTTATGTTGTTTATATAAAAATATCTGCATATCTAAGGAAGATAAGCCCAAGAATAGGCTGTCCATACTTATTAGCAGCTAAATATGCACCTGCACGGAGAACATCAGCAGAGTGCCATAGGTCATCTTTTAAATCTTTCAATTCTTTATCTGTCATGGAAATATTGCTCCTTTATTTCTCTATTTTTGTAATTAAGCCAAGCTTCCTCTATAGTTTTATAAGGAATGTTATTATCTAAGCAAAACGTATTAATGCTTTTTCATTGCTTTTTAAGTTTGGTTTGGCACGTCCAGTTTCCCAACGGTTCACAGAGGAAAATGCCACACCGATTTTTCTTAGCAAAAGTCTTGCTGTGTGAGGAATGAACGTTGTCTAATTTTTTTTATTTCTTCAGGAAAACTCATTTGCATCTCCTTCTCATTTTTTTACTCATTAGTATAGCGTTATTATATCATATTATTGTAAATCTTTCCATTTTTTTCATCGTTTGATAAATATAAGTTGGATGGGTATTTATTATAAAAATTTAATATTAATAATTTAAAGATAAATAGTGAAAATAATAACATAAAAAAATATCTTATGAAGCAAAAAAAGACTATTAAGAAGTTAAAATTCATTAAATATATACACGGTGTGTGGAAATAAGAAATATAACATTGTAGAAGATTAAGAAGGAAATTTTTTTAAAATAAATGTATAGTTAGTAGAGAAGTATATATAAAATAAAGACCATCTAATGTTATAGATGATCTTTACTTTTATTTATA
>BNJV01000481.1_pt1 | contig 126766 bp, 134 predicted proteins | sample 8540591 | NCBI WGS metagenome assembly BNJV01 (sample SAMD00202457, study PRJDB9452) | human saliva metagenome | host: Homo sapiens
GGAAGTTACGTATTGCTTGAAATTTTATAATTTACATTTTAAATTTATTCTTAAATCAATCTACGAGCCATAGAGTACCCGCCACGTTCATATTTGTAAACTTTTGGTATTAATCTACACCTTTGACTTAAATAATTGTTTATATCGAATATATGAAGTTCATAATTATAATTTTATCTGAAATATGAAAAGTAATTTGTAAAATTCTTAAAATCAATTTTAAGGTTGCTAGCGTTTCGCCCACGTTCGTTTGTATAATTTTGATATAAAACTATACAGATGTAAAATGTTCTCAACCGTCTTAAATTTGTTAATAATTAATTATTTCCGTTTTATGTCCGTTTTTATTAATGAAAATGTCAAAAGTACTTAAATAAGCTATGTTGTATATTTATTTAATTAAAAAAAGTGGAACGGACATTGATTTAAAAAATACATGTGTAAATTCAATCGGGACTCACACCCACAGGGCAAAAATCTCTCCAAAGTAATTTTCATTTTTAGATACAAAAAATCACAGCTAAATTAATAACTGTGATTGAGTATTATTTATAACTTTCTCTATGTGCAAAATTATGGAGTCAAATTATAAAAGCCACTACGAAAATTCGCATCGATCCAACAAGTAAAAAACACAAATTACTTTTATACAAATACGACGCTTCTAAATTTATGTCCTATTTGCTAAGGAATTTTAGCAGACCTATTCAAAATGATGTGAGTAAACATTTACCTACATACTACAAAGAAGAGGTTACTACTTAAATTCTAAGTAACAGCTAATAACAAATGGGCTCATTGTTAGAACAGCCTATAAAAACGCGAATAGCTCCAAAATTAAAATAAAAATAAATTTTAATGAAAATTAAGTTGACGATAGATTTATACTTCTGAAGCCATGATTAATACCAAATTAATTTAACAAACGTGATACCCCTCCAAATTAATTCAGAACGTCTTATGAATAAATTGAGAAATAGAAAGAGTAAATTACTAAAAATTAAAATTTGAAATAATCTAATTTGCTGATTTGTTGCAAAAATAATTTGGGAAACACTAAATTTGAATTTGTATATAAAAAACCCCGTTAGATTTATGTGGATATAAAAAAAACTAACAAAAGCCAACAATTTAATTTTATTAACATTAAAAAATGTTTTATTTTTAATTTAAGGGGCTATTCGGGGAATTATAGAAGCCTTCAAAGGCCCAAATGTAAATTAATTATCTGTAAGTTCACAATGCTGTGAGCTTAAAAACAAGTTGTGAAGTATTTTGATAAGTTAGGCAGTGAAATTATCAAAGAAATGAACTGAAAGTGTATGGCTTGTATTTTGTTTATATGGGGTTGTGTTTCACGAGGTAACGAAAAAAAAAATTATTATTCACGGTACGGAGTTTACGTATTAGGTTATCACTTATTTATGTTGGAAAAGTTAAAAGGAAAATTGACATTTGTTGACGTGTTAGAAAATGTTGGTATAAATCATTTCGCCACAAGTGGCGAAGTCAACAGGTAAGTAAGATGCACGTTTATTAACTTTTCCCCATAAATGGAGAAATAAACAACAAAGGGAGTTTATCCCTATTGGCTGTATTTATTATTCACGACCTAAGTTCAATTATAGCCTGTTATCTGATATATAAATTTTATACTGCCAATGACAACACAGTAGGATTTTATCTATTCACTTCAAAGGGTGTCATTAACTACCCCTAATGATTCGTTCAATAGGGTAGACAATTCGCCTAGTCCTTTAACTATGGGTAATGATTCGTTTCACGTTTGAAATGCAGAAGTTTTGCTGTTTGATTTAGGATAACAATTAATCAAAAATCCTGTTCATTTTCATTATCAAAAATTTCATCAAACATCTTATTTCTGTTATCACAGACATCAAACCTTTATAGGCTTTCATAAGGTTGTTAAAGTATAACAAAAATTAAGAGTATTCGCTCATTTTCAATAACATCATTCATTTAAAATATCAATTTAGAATATACCTGTTATATGATAAGTACTATTTTCATTTAAGACTTTAATTTCAACTTCATTCAAAGATGTGCTAAATTAAGTGCTTTGCAGTTTCTTTTTTTGTCCTGTTTTTCTTTTCTATTTTCACAAAAAATCAAAGCTAATACTATCGTTTTCTATAAGTCTTTTGATATGAGTTTTTCATTTAAATTATATAAAAATTCATTACTAGGTTTAGTTATCCTACCTATTTTTGTAAAGTTGAATAAGATACGCCAAGATAGCCAGCAAATTCTTTTGTGAAAACTTATTCTTTATTTTTTTTATCTTATCTTTTATATCCATTTTTTCGACTGCCTTATATTTTGATATATTAAATATACTGCGAAATTAATAAAAGAAAATATTTTTATAAAAATTATTTTATACCATTTCAAATAGATATATTATTTACCACCAAAATGAGTAAGTTTAAATTTTAGGAGGATAAAATGATTAAATAAACGACGTTAAAGTCAAATGGTGCTTTGAGGACAAAATAAAATGATATAGCGAAATTATTTGGTTTTTCAATTTCAATAAACAAACGATTGAATGGAAAGTAACGAACAACGGAAATTAGAAAACTTAAAGACTATTTGAACCTAACCAATGATAAGTAGTAGAAATCTTTTATAAACGAATAGCTGGGCTGAAATTTCAGCTGAGTAATATTAAAAAAACAGGATAGGGAGAGAGTAAGAAATGACAGAATTAGTAGTATTGAAAGAAAGTACACGACAAGCAGAGAAGTGGCAGAGATAACAGGAAAAACACACACGATAAAATTTTAAGAGATTAGAGACGAGATTGAAAAGGAAAATCATGGTCAAAAGCCGGGAAACCATTTTGGCTTAAGGAACATTAGACAAAATAATCAGAAAAGACCACAAGATTTTAATAAAAGAGGGGTATTAAAATTAGCAGCCTGATATGATGCGGTAGTAAGATTTGTTGATTGAAAGAGCGACTAAAACTTAAGGAAGTTTACTATGATTGAGCTGTTGCAATGCAAATAGAAAGCGAGCTTGAAACGAAAGATTGGTGAATTGAGAACGAGGCACAAAAAGGAAATAATCTCAGCGACTGTAATGGAGATTTACAGCCTTATCAGATAGAGGACATTATAAACAGGGTCGTAGAGTTGGCGGGGAAACGGCAACAGATACAATGAAATTTACAGGGTATTTATGAACAATATCACATTGATTTAAAGGCTAGAATGAAAAAATTATAACAAGACGGTAAGGGCAAAGGCGACAGATTTAAAAGCTAAATATGCACTATGAATGATTATGGCAAGGACTATTAAAAGTGGTACGACTATACCCTGAAAGCGTAAGGGAATAATGGACGGAATCAACCAAATACAGGGCTAGGAAATGAAGTTTTGTTATTAAATCCAGATCCGAAAGAAAAGTTTCTGCTGCCGTATTTTTCCCCATAAGTGGAGAGAAATTAAAATGAGTGGGAAAATTTATTTAGCTATGATTGAATACACAGTACAGTCCATAAAAAAATATTCTCGAGAAAAAAGGGCTAATCTCGAGACAAAAAAAAAACTAGAAAAATATAATAGGTACAAAAAAGCACAAAACAAGGTTTGTTATAAAAATTAATATAATTAACTGAGAAATTGGATATTAGAGTGAACAGTACGAATGAATTAGTAATACACAGCAAAGAGCCCATGAAACAATCATGCTTTCTGGTTGTTGGAATTAATTAATAAATTTAGATAGAAGACGGAAAATAAAACAAAATTAGAAATACAAAGACCTATTAAAGCAGTAAGAAATGAATTAGAAAACAAATAGGTGAGGGAAAATTTCGCCGACCTCGTATAATATGATAACTAATAGAAACCAGCCTGGTTTGATTTGACCTAAAGCAACTACAGACTTTGACAAAGGAGTATAGAAGTGAGAGAGAAAGTATTTGATTTATATTGGAAAAGTTGAAAACAAAATCAGATGTTAAGGTGCGGAACAGGCAAATAATGAATGGCTACTCACTAGAAAGCAAGGGAAAATCACAGGTAAGGCGAAAGGAAAAGCGGACGCAATAGCTGTATTAATACCTTGCGTAAAATCACGAGCAAACAATGCCGGACAGGTTTTAAGTATTGTGTATCTGGCGTCTTGTAAATAGACTTGCAGGAGTAGAGAGGACGGAACAAGGAAAACGGTCGACGTTGAAACATTGTTACATATCACTAGAAGACTTATTTTCAGCTATATTTGAAAGTATGGAAAACAGCGGTACCTGGCATATTTACGGAAAATGCAAAGTGCTTGGCTACCACTAATGCACTTTATGAAACTGGATATGCCGAATATATACAAAATCACTGAAAATCAGAAAACAATTGGGCCTGATGTAACAGCCAATTAATACGGATGCAATCACAATCAAATAGCACACTTGAGAAGTTTGTGGTGTGGCTCTGAAAAACATATAAATTATATCCTGACAGGTTGGTCCTCATGCATAGCATACTTAATAAAGCAAGGACTAAAACGGAAAAGGAAATAATTATGAAAACAGTCAGAAATGCAAAGGTTATTTTCTAGTAAAATGGGAAACGGAAAAGGTGTAAGAATAAAACCTATCAGCACCATTATTAAAACTCATTAGAATTGACGAGGATAACCGTGGATGTATTAGTTGAATATGATGGACGAAACCAAAATCAGTTATCAGTACTAGCACGTCCTTATATACTCTCACGAATACAGCAGAACGTTGTAGTATAATAAAATATACTTTCGGTAGTGGCAAGTATTATACTACAAACTTTAAGAATGCAGTTGAATTTGTAGGAGTATACTGCTTTAAAATGTATTGAAAACTGCACAAATTGCGATATCAGAAAACATATAGCAAGTATACAGCATATAAAATAGCTACTTTCTAGGCAATAAGAAAATACACAAATAAACTCGATTGTTAGGTTGAGTGTCAGTGGTTTACTACCTGATACATCGAAAACGGAGATACACAGAAAATTAATGGTTGAAATGGAGTGTAAAAGAATGAAACACAAATTTAGCTATAGGAATGAGAACAAGAACAGCGGGACAAAGTCAAAGGAAAAGGCCTCGAAATAAAAGGGATTAACAGAATAAAAAGAACGATTAAGGTGAGTGAAATAACTATGAAAATGATTACAGGAACGTGGAAAATGTAAAAGGGATTCTTAGTAACAACAAGCAACAGAGAAGGCAGAGGAATTGGGAGTTGAATCATAAAGACTTATTAGAGAAAATAGAAGGATATAGAGTAGTCTTACGAAAGCGGAAAAGCTCGGCTCTCGGAAGAAAATGCTGAGGTATTCCTCGAGTAACCGGATCTTCCACGGTTCTCGGTAAGACATTTGATTTTGACTGAGTTTCTTTATACCGTAGTTCATATGAAAGTAAAAGGAAACTTCAAAACTTACAAGAAAACTACCTAATCACAACAAAACAGTGCCCTGAAAGTTTGCTGATGGTGGACATAATGCGTTCAGTACCAATTGCCTTTGCCTTGAATGTGGCATATATCGTCAATGAATTTGAGAGAATGAGTAGTAAAGAACTGTTGGTCTGAAGAGATCTGACAGATGGAAAAGCATAAGAAACGGAGTAACGCTGGATAATAAATTGACGTATCACGGTATACCTATAGTACACTACAAGCACAGTTAAACAAGCTACGGTTGGTTATGATATAAGCTCTCAAACTATCAAAAAGTCAAAGGTAGAAGTATGGTTGTTGTTTCGAGAAAAGCAGCACTGAGAAAATGCTGGCCTAAGTGCAATCAACTAACATACACAGCAACATACTACTCATCAGATTTAGAGGAACTGACTCAGTAACAAAGGAATTAAGGGAATTTAAGGGACGAGGCCTAACAGAATACTTTATACAATGAACAGAAACAAGGCTCACCATCAGGATAGCAACAATATAGAAATAGCATTGCTGGCTACTGGATAACATAACAGATACAGCAGTGTGTTATAGATGAATATCAACAGGGATGGTTATGGAGAAAATGATACTATGGACAATAGGAGAAACTGGAATAAATGGAAAGAGAAGAAGAGGAAGAAATATTAGGCAGTGGACAAGGCAGACGAGATAAGGGAAGAAATATGGCATAGAGAGAGATACGCGAGAACGTGTGAGTTAGTTGTAATTGATGTACTACGGAGTGAGTTAGACAATAAAAGAAAATATTGAAATGGGAAATCGAAATTAAGGAGCGTGGATTGAAATGGAAGAGCACTGAAAGGAAGAAAAGAATCAATAGGGAGAGGGAAAAGAGTGGGGCAATTAACGCAAATTTGAGTTATAGAAAATAAAGGAAAAATGGGACATTGTTTTTAATGAATTGAGAAAATAATAATACTGCATAGATGATACAATTGGTGGGACTTGATTAATGATTTAGAAGAAAAGTTTTAAATTAGGTGCCAAGTGGCAAGAATGGAAATGTGGAGCGATATAGAACCTCGAAGAAATATTGAAATTCACTGGAAAAGATTTGTCCTGAATTGCATGGAGCTGAAGAGATAGAAGAAATTGAATCTGGTTGGAAATAGAAGAGGACAGAATTGCGTTTGAAATACCAGACATAGAACCATTTGAAACCGAAAATAGTAAAAGCACGGAGGGAAAGAAAGTTTGTGAACTGGACAGGAAACAACGAAAGTTCGATAACATGAGGTAGGTATTTGCTGAAAGAAAAACTAATGAACTTAGAGAGAGGGAATACGATGAAGAAAAAGGCAAAAGGCTGGAACATTAACGGAATCAGAAATTAAAAGAGGAAATTTGGCAAAATTAGAACATGGGTATGATTTATTAAAAGGTTATTAGAGATGAATTTGAGGAAGAAATTAACGGGCAAAATTTCCTTGACCTCACAGCATTATTACTGTTAATGAAAAATAGGTAGCGAAAAATTTCCTGACCTCGATTATAGAAAGTGAATATATTGACCACTGAATAGAAAGCAACTGATGTACATACTTGGATTGCCACGCCAAACAAGTTTTTAATGAGAGAAAAGCAAATTTGAAGAAAAGCTGTGATTGAGTATAGTAGACTATTTGGGAAAACCAAAACAGACAATTAGAGGAGCTCTGCAAGACTTCAGCAAGGGAATTAGTAAAGTAACGGGAGGAACATTGAAAACATTGAATGAAGGCATTGGCTGAGCATGGAAAAGTAAGAAAAGAGAAACAGAAAATATATTATATTCATTATTCAAACTTTGGCACGGAACATTGCTGAATACCTAAAAGGAATCAAAAGAGACGAATTGACACAAGGACAATTAGGAATACTGCAGCAAGTTGAGTTGATTATGGCAGCGGTTATAAACGAATGCATGGCGTGGAAAAACATACCTTAGTACTTTATGTATCAAGAAGCAAGAGTATCAGAACAGAAATTATAGGCTAAGGTGCTGTTAAAGGCATTACAGAGAGAGTTGAAAACGTGGATAATGGGCCTGCGTGGTACACAGGAAGGACACTATACATAGCCTAATTTTCAAGATAATTGTAATTTCTTTAGGGCTAAAATTTGAAAAATAGGAGAAATTTAAAATGGAGAAAAGGAAACAGTAGCGAAAGAGCAAAGGCGATAATCAGTGCTATTTGAACACTACAGCGTGGAAAGCAAAATGGAAAAATTATTAATTAAGTTAGAATACCAACAAATGTCATTGCTGAAAACCATAAAAGTTGTGTAAAAATGAAAAATTACAAAAACTATAAAAAGTTAGAGGAGCAAAAGTATTGGGAAAATACGAAAAGAAAATGCCTAATGTTAGAAAAATATTCAAAAAGATACAGAGACATATTATAACGAGGATATAGAAAGCGTGATAAAGAAATTATGGATAGGAAAATAGACGATTATAGCTACATGAGAGACATTTAAACATCAATATGACGAATTAATGGAGCTTTAGCATAAAAACTAATAGCGTTATGGCTGTCACAATTAAGGGGAATACTGAATGGCTGATAGACATACTAAGAAAAGTCGTAACAACAGCAAAATGAAGAACTAAAAAGAAGTGGATTGAAACACAAAAAGAACGGAAAATACAGGTGGTATTTATTGAGTTTTTAAGAATTACAAATACCTAGTGAACAAATAATTCAAATAGTAGATAGTAACTGATTTGTTAGATGCACACAGATAATGTTGTTTTTAAGCACTTATTGACGAAAAGAAATAAATAATGCAAGTCTTCGGCGAAGAGGAAAACGACAACTATTATCATAACAGCGAAAGGGAGAAAATATGAACCAGTATATTGCAAGTATTGTGGAATTCTTATATTTGGAATAGAGAACAGTTACTTTATTATGCTGCCAAATGCAAGAAGTGTAAACTGTCTATGGAAAATCACAGCAAGAATATGATCCAAAGAAAAAGAACAAGAAATAAAAATGCCTGTTATTTCACAAAAGGGGAGGTGCTATAACAAGCAAATCATACTCGCCGGTGTATTTCTATATGTCAATTATACCATATCACAGCAGTTAAGACAATCAAAATTTTAGGCCCCAATCTTTAAAATGATAAGATAATAAATGTAATATTAAATACCATAAATTATATATTTTGAAGTAAAAAGAAATAAAAATGTAAAGCTAGATACCATAACAACAAAAAATGTAAGATTAATACAAGGTTAAAATTACGTGATTGAATGAACAAAAATTTTCCCTTTTCTTATATATAGTTATATGGGGTAGTTATCTTACATTTTTAATCATTTTCATTCAAAGACATAACTAGATAGTATAAATAAAGGCTTAGAATATGAAATACCTTTTATAATTCTAAGAAAAGCAATGATAATTTATTGATTATATACAGTATACACAAGGAAAATACCAGAAAAAAAAGAGAGGGATAATGCATGAATTTAACATTTGGGTAAGGAAGTGAATTGAATGGAAAAGTGAAATTATCCTAAGCGATATAGATACACAGAAGAGGAAAACGTGACTGGCGATAATAGAAATATTACATCATAGAGGGATACAGGAGCGAGTGAAATTGACGACATGGTCAGACTGCATCAAACAATGAACTTATTTGGAGCCAGGAGAAATAAATCGCGTTACAAGATGTAAAAAGGAGAGTTTGCCTCTATGTAGAGGAGTATGTACTAAAAATTCAAGGAATATTTAAAATCAAAAAGAAAGTCAATCGAACAGGAACTGATATATCCCACTGACACGCAATCGGTAGGGAAACATGTCGACGTATCGTGAAATTTAGCAAGGAAGTAGGAGAAAATAATGATGCAGTAGTAGGCTAAAATCTATAAGGAAAAGGAGACATGCAGGCTATAATGTTAGGCTATATGGGGTGGGTTGTTGAACCTTTCCTATAATAAATATACAGGAAAGTTATTGCTGCACATCCATTTATTATTAGGAGCTAGAGAGGACCTGAAGGAAATATTGATTTCCAGAAAGGAGGATAGAAAACGAAAGACTTGAAATGGAGGAAGAAAATTAAAATGCTATTGATGTAAAATGTGAAAGATACTGAAAAATGATATTGATACAGTATTAAAATATATAACTACATTGAGACGAATAATGAAACTTCTGATGATATGGAAATTCGCCTTTTGAAATGATAAACGACAGGAAAAGGCTGTTTACTACTCAGGAATATTCAAAATAACAAAATGGGGTGATTTAATTGAATCTTGAGAGCAGAAAAGAATGGCATAGCAACGTATTGAAAGCTCAACAAGATAAAGGATATTGAATTACCAGAAATTAGGCTAAGGAATTGGGAAATATCGGAAAGTGGACTTAATATAATAAATGGATTATTTGCCACAGCTGGAAAGCCATACAAAATAAAAGAGCTGTTGACCTAACGGACAATGACTGATTAAAATATGACCATCGTCAAAAACGAGTATTAAAATTATAGGGCAGAGTAGTGCCCTATTAGCTAGGATTTTTGGATTGCGGAAGAAATGAAAAGAATAAAATGCAAATGGCACGGAAAGCGCAACACCAATACGAAAAGAAAAGTCTCATACAGGTGTAAGAGCTGCGTACGGACCGCAACAAAGAAAAGGGTATCGCTACATCAGGAAACAAGAAAACAGGCAATGGAAGCGCATTTGCGAATGAATATTATACACCCCTGTTGATGTGAGAACAGTAGGCATATCGACACGGAAGCGGGCTGTGTAGAGATTATTTATTGAAAAATCAAAAGGACTTGTTGCAGTTGGCACTGATAAAAGGCTATGAGGAATCAGGCTTTTAAAAAGACGTGCTTGCCATTACAGTTCAATATTTAGAAATAAAAGCCCGGCAAATGCAAGACACTGTAAACAATCTCAATTGCAGTGTGTAGCAACGAAAGAAAATTACAAAGACATCCTTTTGACAGTGCTAGGCAACTATGCTATGGAACTTGGAAAACTACTAGACAGTGGAACAGAGCGAAGGCTTTATAAGATTGCCAAAGCTGTATGAGCAGTAGGCAAAAAGAATGCGTTGTTGAGGCTACGAAATCTGCAAAAGCCATGGAATAATATTGGCAGGCTGAGTGGTGAATATATTTTAATTATGATTTCACACAGGTATGAGAATAGGCGAAATTACAGAACTGAAAAGAAAACGTTGGACTTTGTTGGCGTAGAATTATAAACGGCGTGGAAACAAGACGGAAAAGGGAGAGACAAACGAGTCGATACACAAGGATATATATCAGTTAGTGAAAGGACTATATGAGGAGCAGTCCATCTGAATATTTGTTATATAATAAAAATGGGAAGTTTGAGAAAAGAAAAGAAAATGAGCCGACACGTCACAAATTATTTTAGAGAAAAGTTTTATAAGACGCTGGAAGAGTTGGAAATGAATCATAAGCCAACACGACTGCCGAAAGACACACTGGCAACCTTTTATGGAACAAACTCAGAAAATAAATAGCGCTGTAATCAACGATACTTTCTGGGACACGGTAGAGTACATAAGCACTACAAACGAATACTCATATTCAATCAGACATCGAGGGAATTGACTGCATCAATGGATACAATCATCATGAAATGATGTAAACTAAAACCGTTAATTGAATCAATAAAACTGATAACTGTGAGTGGCACGGAATTGGGGACTCAACGACCAACCGGCAAGGTAACTGGAGATTTTGGATCACAAATAATATATATCTTGAAAAATGAGGTAACTAGAATACTTTTTGGTACTGTATTATCTTGCTTTGTAAACAGATGTATATGCTACCCTTTGGTGATAGCATATTGGTAAAGGAGTTTGAAGAAAAAGTTTTCACTTTTCTATTGGTCAGATATGACTTTGTACAGGACAATCTTATAAATAAAGTTTTTAAAATCCTTTGTTTTATCTCTGTAAAATATAACGGATGCTTTGAATTATGTACGGCTCATTATGTCTGTTTCTCTATGTGAATTACAGGTTGAAGCGCCCGAACAGCTACAAAACAATCTGTTCCACAAAAATGCCTTTCTTATAATCTTTATATATTTTTGTAAAGACTGCTGTTAGACACTCTAGCAGCCATGTCAAATTGCGGCAACAATGATTGTTTTTACTCATGTATTGGACATCCTTCAAGATTGTATGATTATAATAATAAATTATTTTAGAAAATTATTTTGTAAAATTATATTTTTAATCTAAAAATATATTTTGAATTGGTTAATAATTCAATGATTCTAAAATTACGCAAACTAATCGCGACATCAAAACAGTACTGATACAGCATAAGGTAAAATTACATAGCATTGATACCTGAAATACTAATACTTTCCATCCAAACTCCTGTTTTAATGCTCCATTGTCTGTTAACACGTATACCACAAGAAGAACATACAACATAAATGAATTGTAAGCCTCTTTATTGGACCATATTTGTCATTCCATAGATTTCTAATTGCTGGAACGATATTTCCTCCGAGTAGTCTTCAACATCAAGATCCTCCTGACTTTCACCTTTCCAATGTTGAAATTTGAAAGTCGCATGTGTCCTAAAGATTTTATAGAATCAAGTGCACAGCATTTTCCTTGTGACCACCTTGCGCTTTCAAATCATTTGCAAAATATATTCCTGTTGCTCGTCTTCTGTCTCTGACAACAAAATTTGCTCCCTAAAAATCCGACAACAGTTTCTGTTTGCTATAATACTTTGGAACAATGGAAGCCACAGAAAAGCCATTCGTCACCAGTCAAAAACCAGTTGGCTTGAAAACAGGTTGCACAACTTTTGCCCGCTTTGTCCTAAGTAAGAATTTTCAGCATCTCTTTTATTTGGAAAACTATTGAAAAACCAGACAATTAGCAGTATTCCTAAGATTGATGTGGTGGTTTTTGCTTTTTACATAGGGCAAAAGCCTGATTTCATATTGTTCCATACAACTTTTGCGCTTTGGTAATCTATAAGGAGGTAGTTCCTATTAGAAAGCTCAGTGTTATTTCCTTTGAAGTACTTTTGGAATCTCTAGCATAAATGCTACAAAAGAGCCATAAACATACCCAAAAGATAAATTGAAAACCACAACCAGCTGCCTGTTTGCTGGACAGCTGCCGCAAGAAGAGAATAAAACTGCAAAGTCTTGCACCACGAAGACATAAAAAGTGGCAATAACTCCTGTCAGCCTTCTTGTTTTCTCTTATCTTCTAACGTTCTATGTGGAATAAATTGCTGGAACTGTACATCCAAATCCGATTAACATTGGGATAAATGTTTTCCAGAAAGTCCAACTTTGTCATTTTTATTCAGAATAAACGCCACATCGCTACATACCCACTTTCTTCAAGAATTGCCATGAAAAATATATATAGGATATATGGACCAAATGTCAAGACTGAAACCTGTACTCCAGCAAGAATCCTTCCCAGCAACGTAGCTGCTTAGCTACAGTCAGGTACCCTTCAATAGCATGCCCTACATATTTTATTGCCAAAATCACTAAAAACCCAGTCAATCCAGTCAATAAAGGAGAACTTCCATCAAATAATAATAACAAACACTGCATAAAATTATAGCAAGAAATGCGGATTCCACCTATTTATTTAGAAGTATTTTATCACTCCTGATCTGTCAAGGCAAATTTATTTCCAGTACCTCTTGTCACACCCAGGCTGAGGAGGGTTCCACTGCACAATTTCGGTATCTTGCTCCTGCCACGTACATCTTTCAGGCTCAATTCCATAATGTTCCTCAAGATTTTCTCCTCAAGACCTTCCAACATCTAATAAGTTGATCTCGAAATTATTTTTACTCTTGCCATTACATTTGTATCATTTTCTAAAACCCTGATGACATGCCAGTCGAGCAGTGAGTATTTTTCTAGCATTTTTCATAGGATTTCTATTTTTAGTTTATTTTTCAAAGTTTCAATATTACTCTCAATTTCTTTTGTCAAAACAAAGAGTCTGTTCTGTTTATGTTCTGATGAAGTTTGTTTTTGAAATTTCAACTACTTTTTCCATAAGCTTATCTACGCCGTTTCAGATTTTCCACTTGTAAAGACGACTGGGATGCTAAGCTGCTGAAATCTCTCTATGTCCAGCTTATAACCAATCCTTTTTAAATTCATCCTCAAAAGTTAAGTGCCATAACGATTGGAATGCCGAGTTCTTTAATAGAGCTGTTAAATAAATATTTTTCTCAAGCGATGTGGAATCCATAACATTGATTATTACATCAACTTTTTCATTTAGTAAAAATCTCTTGAAACACGCTCTTCAGGAGTATTTATTGATAATTAAATTCCCGGCAAATCGATCAAGTTTTATATCTTCATTGCCTATCTTAAAACTTCCTCTATTGTTACCCTGGCCCAGCTTTCTATTTTTAAACTTGCATGTGAGTTGATTAATTAAAAGCGCTCTTTGCTAGTTAGGATTTCCGACAAATGCCACGATTTATCATTTTACCACCTCAATTTGAATATAGGATTTGCTAAATTTGTACTGATTACGATTTTTGTTTCTACTGTCTTTATTAAGATATTTCCATTTGCAATATTTTTCATTGTACATGTCGTCGCCCTACAAACTCCCCAAACTTACAATCGTGTATCCAATGTCCTCTCATCAATATCTTTTAGCATTTCTCTCCAATCTTTCCTTCCACTAGAGTCATTTTGTCCATCTACTCTCATTATTATGATTTCTGAAATATTTAAAATAATTTTAAAATAAGCTTTTTGATAAACTTTTTAATAATTCACTTAAAATTATTTCAAAAGTGTAACAAACACCTGAAATCCCAAATATTTTAGCTATCAAATTAATTTTTATACCTTTTTAAAAATATCAAGTCTACATAACTTTTCCTGATAAAAGATGCTATGAATATTTCTACTATTTTTAATGAAATTATTTACCAATATTTTCTAAATTCGTCTTTTATCCAAAGCATATAATGTCTTCTCCATTTTTGCCTTTTAATTTAATATCTGCCCCAGAAGCACATGGCATATAGAATATTTGACAAATGATTCGTCCATATTCTGTGAGTTTGTATTCTACCTTTGGAGGCATTTCTTCATGCACGTGTTTTTCTATAATTCCATCTTTTTCCAGATCTTTTAATTTTTCATAAGAACTTTTGAGAAATACCAGGGATTAATCTTTTGTAATTCGCCTGTCCTTTTTGTTACAAAGGTAGATTATATGTAATCAATGCTTTCCTTCCACAAATATTTCTGCAAGGTGCTTCTATTCCTAAAATGTTGTTTCATAGTTAATCTCGTTGTAAATATTATTATGAAGACATTATTGCATAAATTTTTCCAGTTAAGTCTGTAGTTACGTTTAGGTAAAGTATACCATTACGTTTTTTGTGTGTATTTACAAACTTAAAGTAGATTATATAATATAATAAAATTAATGAAAGGAATGGTCTATAACCATGAAAAACTTTAGTAATTTTTAGCACATCCAACATTAACGAATCCAAAAGCAAATAAGAGGTGGAAGGAAGAGCTGTTAAAATATCCAAAAGAAACACAAGTTCTGAATTGTATAAAGAATATCCAGATTGGAATATAGATGTAAAAAGAGAGTAGGAATTATTGATCAAATATGAACATATTATTTTTCAATTCCCTTTGTACTGGTTTAACTGTCCACCTTTGTTTATGGCTGGATGAAGTATTTGAGTATAACTGCTTATGGATCGAACGGGGACAAGCTGAAGAATAAAAAGATAGGATTAGCTGTCACAACTGAGGGAAGAGAGAATATTATAAGCATGAGTGGATAAATTTTTCTTGATGAAATACTTATTCCATTTGAAGAAACTATAAATTATGCTCGAAAGGAATTTATGTCGTATTCAGTGTTTACGGAGCTCCACACATAAACGAATTAAGTGATGATGAGGCAAAACGCAAAGGAATATGTTGAATATATCCGTAAGACAAGAGAAGAGGATAAATAATGTTTATTGCTAATTTAAAAATATAAAAATCAATAGAAGAAGTAAATAAGGTTTTAGAAGCTCATTTAGAATATCTTGACAAATATTTTGAAAAGGGAAATTTATATGTACAGGGAAGAGAGTTTTCCTGAATTAGGAGGAGTAATCTTATTTAATTCTAACAATTTGGAAGAAGCATATTGTATGAAGATCCATTTTATATTGAAGAAAGGTCAGATTATGAAATAATCGAATTTCAACCAGTTAAGTTCAGTCAAAATCTTTCTAATAGAAAATTTACTTTTATTAAATATAAAAAGAGCTGCTTCAAATTATATATGAGGACAGCTCTTTATAAAATCAAAAACATCTAATAAAATTAATTTATTATTCTTTTTGTATTCAAAACTAAAATTGTTCCCTTTATTTTCCATTTCAGTATTTGGTTTCCCACACTGTGATCACATTTCATTTGTATATACTATTATTAGAAATTGTTTTAATATCAAATTATATTTATTACAATATTATAAATTATAAAAACTACTAAAAATCAATATCCATTAATTTTATAAATTTCTTATAATATGCTTTGCAAATCTATGTGTAGACTTATAATATGAGGTTGTTCACTTTAATTTCAGTGAAAATCATTCTAGAGACAATTAAGGATGTAAAATTTTGTAAAGTGAAAAACATAGTAAATTTTTATTTAGGAGGCTCAAGATGGTAGGAATTATCGTTGCAAGTCATGGTGAATTTGCAGTCGGTATAAAAGCAGTCGGCTTCAATGATTTTAGGTGAAAGCAGAATTATTGGAATCAGTTGGTGCTTACGCCAGGTGAAGGACCAGATGACTTATATATATTCAAGATGCCATTACGAAATTAGAACTGAAGAAGTTCTATTTTTAGTTGATTTATGGGGAGCCATTTTAACCAATCAAATCGTTTCTTTGAAGAAGCACCTGAGCAATTGTAGCAGGACTTAACTTGCCAATGCTATTAGCAGCTTTATCAGAAAAGGAAGATTTAGATACAGCTCATGAAGTAGCAAAAGCTATTGTTCCAGAAGGAAAAAGATCAAGTTAAGGTTCGTCCTGAAGAATTACAGCCTAAAGAAGCAGTAGTAAAAGCAGCAACTCAAGATGATCACGCCAAAAAGGAGCAATTCAGAAGGAACAATTATCGGAGATGGAAAAATAAAATTTGTTCTAGCTCGTATTGATATACGTTTGTTACATGGACAAGTTGCAACAAGCTGGACAAAAAGCAACAAACTCAAATAGAATAATTGTAGTTTCAGACACGAGTTTCAAAAGATGAACTACGTAAAAAATTAATCGAACAGGCAGCGCCTCCGGGTGTACGTGCACGTTATTCCGCTTGACAAATTAGTAGAAATTTTCAAGATCCAAGATTGGAAATACAAAAGCTTTATTGCTATTTGAAAATCCTCACGATGCACTATGTAATTGAAAAAGTGTGAGACATTAAAGAGCTAAATGTAGGTTCGATGGCACACACTGTTGGAAAAAGTAATGGTAAACAATGTGCTTTCAATGGATCAAAAAGATGTTGACGCCTCACAAAAATTAAGAGATTTAGGGTGTACAGTTTGATGTAAGAAAAGTTGCTGCTGACAAGAAAGCAGATTTATTTAAACTAATTTCAGAAAAACAAAATGAAAGGGATTAAAACTTTAATTTTAGGAGGTTATTATGGATTTTAATATTTTATCAATTATTTTTAATATTAATCGTCGCATTTCTAGCAGGAATGGAAGGTATCCTTGACCAGTTCCAGTTCCATCAGCCAGTAGTGCATGTTCGTTAATTGAGTTGCGACAGGACACATAAAAGAATGTGTTATGCTAGGGTGGGTTTTTACAATTAATGGCTTTTAGGTTGGGCAAATGTAGGAGCAGCTGTTGCACCTGATGCAGCTCTTGCTTCTGTAGCTTCAGCTATAATTTTTGCATAATTTTAAAGATCAAGGTACTGTATTGGAACAGCTGTTGCTCTTGCAACTGCGGGACTGGTTTTAACTATGGTTGTTCGTACTTTATCAGTAGTTATTGTTCACTCAAGCTGATAGAGAAGCAGAGAGAGGTAACTTTAAAAGGTGTTGAATTATGGCATATGATAGCACTTGTATGTCAAGGTTTACGTATTGCTATTCCTGCTTTGTTATTGTTGTTGTCCCTTCAGATGTTATTCGAGTTGAGCATTGAGTTCATTGCACAATGGTTTACTGAAGGAATGGCTGACTGGTGGTGGATTTGTTTGTAGCAGTAGGGCACGCAATGGTTATTAACTTAATGGCAAATAAAGAAGTATGGCCATTCTTCTTCCTAGGTTTTGCATTAGCACCAGTAAAAGAGCTTACATTAATTGCTACAGGAATTATTGTGATAGCTGCGGCTATTATCTACTTTAAATAGTTACAAACAACAAAAGGTAACGGTGGAGGAGACGGAGGAGCATCTTCTTCTGGAGATCCGAAATAGGGTGACATTTTAAATGACTATTAATTAAAGGAGGAATACGAAATGGCAGAAAATAAGAAAGTAAAAATGAGAAAAATCAGATCGATTTTATATATAATGTTACGTCTCACAATTTCTTCAAAGGTTCTTGGAACTATGAACGCTGCAAAATGGAGGATGGGCTTATGCTATAATTCCTGCATTAAAAACTATATCCAAATAAAGATGATGCTTCGGCAGCATTAAAGAGACATTTGGAATTCTTTAATACTCACCCATAACATTGCTGCACCTATTTTAGGAGTAACTTTTAGCTCTGGAAGAAGAGAGGGCCAATGGAGCTCCAGTTGATGATGCGGCTATCCAAGGGTAAAAGTTGGAATGATGGGACCACTTGCAGGAGTGGAGATCCAGTATTCTGGTTTGCAGTACGTCCAATTTTAGGAGCAATTGCAGCTTCATTGGCGGCAGGTGGATCACTTATAGCTCTTTTATTTTTCTTCATTGTATGGAATGTAATTCGTGTGCTTTTCTTATGGTATACTCAAGAATTTGGTTACCAAAAAGGTGCTGAAAAATTACAAAAAGACTTATCAGGTGGTTTATTACAACTATTACTAAAAGGAGCATCCATTTTAGGAATGTTCGTTATGGGAATATTGGTTCAACGTTGGACAACAATCACCTCCCAACGGTTGTATCAAAAAGTTCCTTTAGCAAAAAGGAGCTTACGTGAATTTCCAAAAGGCTCTATAGATGGTACTCTAGTTACAAAAATTCTTGGAGATATAGCAGGGTGGACTATCACTTTCTCCTGAAAAAGTAACAACTTTACAAGATAACTAAATCTAATTAGTACCAGGATTAGCAGCTTTACTATTGACTTTCCTATGTAGTGGCTGCTTAAGAGAAAAGTAAGTCCAATTGTAATTATATTTGGATTGTTGCAGTGGGAATTTTTAGGACATTTAGTTGGAATATTCTAAAAATAAGGAACGACTACTAAAAATTCAATTTTAGATGAAATAGAAAATCTATTTAGAAGAAAATAAGTTGGAACCAAAAAGCCAACTTTTTCTCTAATTTTACACTTTGAAATTTTTTAAAAAACAGATTGTTTATTTATAGTTATTGTTTGATTGTAGAAGTTTTAATAATAAAGTTATAGAAATGAGGAATAAAAGTGGCTATTTCAATGAATACAAAAGTCTTATTCACAACAAAGGCAAATTCTTTATCAGGAATGATCGGAAATAAAAATGGAAACATACTCGTAGGCGATAAAGCTTTTGAATTTTATAATAACCGTAATCGAAGAGCTATATTCAGATTCCTGGGAAAGAAATTATAAGAGTAAGGGCACAGATTTTTAAAGACAAATATATTCGTGGTTTTTCTATAGATACTACAAAAGTGCTGGCTCATATAATTTCGTTGTATGCTGGAAAAACATTAAAGACAATGCGTGTGGAAATAGATTGTAAGAAATAAACCTGTCTTATCACTAAAAAGGCTATTTGAATGGTTATAAAAGGAAAATAGAATAGAAAATAAAAATGGACTCAACTTAATATTTTTGATAGTCAATTTTCTTTATTTTATAAATATTGTCAAATTTTGTTGCTAGCTTTTAAAAATATTAATATTCATATTTTTATCATACCCTCTAGGTGTAATCATTTTCCTCACAAAAGGCATTTGAATTTCAATTAATACAATTGTAAGCATATTTGATTTCAGAATCAAGCATTTTCTCAAGCGTTGTAATTTTCATACCTTCAGTTTTCACGTCCAGCACTCTTCACAATTCGCAACAGGAGTATCTTTTGATTTGTGTTTTAGCACACCTCTTGTGCTTCAACAATTTGTGTTGTTCTTCCTACTTTTTGGATTGTATGCTTATGATAAAATCACCCCTGTGCTGCCAGTTCCAGACGTTTTTATTAATTCCCAGTCTGTTAAAAGATTACTTAAGCTAATTGTTACATAATCGTGCATAATTGGTGCTCCAACGATTGCGGCTGCAGCGTTTGCTGCTGTAACTCCTGAGATTACTTCAATTTCCACATCATCCTTTTTCATCAATAACTTCATACATTATTCCAGCCATACCAGTATACTCCAGCATCTCCGCTACTAATTAAAGCAACATTTTTTACCAGATTTCGCAAGTTCTGAGAACTCGATACATCTGTCAACTTCCCTCATCATACTTGAACTTTTTATTTCTGTATTTGGAAAAATATTCCTTAATCAAGTCAGTATAAGTTTTATACCCAACGTAGATTATATCGCTTTTTCTCCATTGCTTTATAAAGCCTTAAAAGTCACATCTGCCTTTTTCCTGGCCCAATTCCTACTACATAAATTTTTCCTTTTTGTTCATCTCTCTCCTCCTAAATTTTTTATTATCTAATTAATTAAAAATTAATTTAATTTTTATTATATATGTCTAATGCTTCAAGATCTAAAAATAAGTTCACACCTTTAATCCAATACATTCAAATCTCCAATCAAAAATCTTTTTATCCTTGTCTATTCTTGTTTCGATATAGTCCAATAATTAACAATTTTGTTTTATTTGATCATCATCTGAAAAGTGATTCAAATATTTTATCTTCTAAATGAATATCGCTTTCAATAGTTCCTCTTTTTCAGAATTTTTCCATAATTCTCTTAAACATTTTCAGTATCTTGAAGTGTCAATTTTTCAAGTTTTGTAATTTCTTTTTCTGACATTTCTCCAAATCCTTTAAAAGCCATTGCCATCTGAATTGTCATAACAGTCATCATTTCCTTATTTTTATTATATTCCGCCACTTTCTTAGAAATCTGTTTATTCGCAATTTTATTTATAAAATCATTGACCATTCCTTCAGTATCACCTGTAAACGCTTTTAGGATCACCACCAACCATAGTTAATTGATCAGAATAGGCTTCTTCATCAGAAATTCTGTATTTTTCTAGCAAATTTTTATTATCAAGTATTTTTATCAATTTCCTCCATTTTGTGTTATTTCATCTATTTTCTGTTTCATTAACTTAGAATTTCCATCTTCATTTATATTTTGATTCCTTTGATAAATACTCAAAAAATCTGTACTTTCAAATAATACTGATTATTAGCAATACTTTTAACTTTTTCAAAATATTTATCAGTCTTTGAACTGATCCAGAAAATTCTTTCCCAAAAAGAAATTTTTCTATCTTCCTGAAATATCCGTTTTCAAATATTCTGAAATATACTTCTCTTTTTAGAATCATTTTCTGTTCTAGTCATAGAATTCTATCAATCTTTCCAAAAGCAACATAATTTCTTTTATCCTTCAAATAAATCCCATTTGTCCCTATCTTCTGCTGATACTTCTCCATCTTCGTTTTTCGTTGTAAATCCCTCTCCTGTTTCTTTATCCAATTTCACAGTTTCATTAATAATTTCCTGCTTCACCCCAACTTTTGACAAATCCTGATGAATCTTTCATTGTTAAAAGCATTTAAATTTAGAGTTAAAGGGGATGCAAAATAATGTTAATGATAAAGTATATCATACCTATTTCCCTTCTTGATTTTCAATTTCTTCTAATCGACAATGTCATCACCATCCAGTTTTATTTTGCTAAAATGCTCCTTTCCGCTGGAAGCAAGGAATGCACAAGGCTCAGAAACTCCACAAACTCCAATAGTACGTATTCCGATTTTTCTTCAATCAAATCTTCCAGTTTCAAAATTTCTTCCTTTTTCAAAAATTTTATTGGAATATCAAGCTCTTCCATCGCTTCAAGAAGTCCTATTTCATCAGATTTTTGACCCAGGCAGATCCTGCCATTTTTATAGCTGAAAGCTCTAAATTCTGTTTATCCATTGCATATTTTAGTTTTTCGATAATGTGTTCCTTGCTAACTCCTCTTTTTGCATCCAATACCAATAAAATATTCAGTGGAATAATTTTTGAGATTTCAATATTTTCTATTTGACACAATTATTGCTCCAGCACTATTTTCATCGTGATTTACAATATGGTAAATGAAGGTTAACTTTTTCTCCGTTCACAATTAGTGAAGTAACTCTTTTTGGCTCCTTCCAAATCTTCTAATTTTTGCCTTTTATTTTTGTGAAAATGTGTCTGCAGCTATTTTCCCACCTACATCCGAAGCAGTTGTAATTACAGGGATAGCACTCGATTCCATGTGCGATTTTCTCACATTCTTTATTTGCTCCCCTAGATGTCCTGAAAGTAGTGAAATAACAAAATTGGCATGATCATCAACAGTAATTACGGCAGGATCGGTATCCTTACTTTTTAAATTTTCCTTCAATAATTCTCACAACTGCTCCAGTCGCTGCGACAAATAGTGTAAATCATATTTATTAAATGTCTTTCAGCAAAATTGGCACTCTTTCATTTATTACAATTAAATCTTCGTTATTTTTCATTTTCAAGATTTGTAAGAGTTAGCTACTCTTCCTGATACGTAAATATGTAAATCATTATACACATTCCTCTTTTATTTTTAAACAAGTTTTATATCCGTGCTTACGCAATATACTGCTGTTCTCATTTTATCTCCTTTTTCATATTTGATTTTTACTTATTTTTCCAGTTTTTCAAATATTCTATAAAGTTTACTTTTTCTAATTTTTGAAAATTCTACACTTTCTTTTTCATCATCTGACACTAGTATTACCATTATTCTCAAATACATATTTTCCAATATTATATTGTATTTTATTGAATCTTCTGTCATTTTTCATTATTTGCAATATTTCTTTAAATAATAATCAGTTGCTTCTTTTTATAGTTTTTATTTTAAATTCTCCATCCTGTTTCAAATCTTTTTGCATTATCTCATTAATTTTAGAAAGATTTAATAACAAATCAAAAGAGTAAACTAACTCATCTACAACACCAAATTCTCTTTTTGTTTTTCTTCTGATTGAAAGAAATCTTTAACTATTTTTCATCAACTTGTTTTTAGATATTTCCTGAATTTCTTTCATCTTTTTCATTGGTTGCAATATGCTACGATAAGTTGGCTAAAATTTTTGGCTATCTCTTAATACATCAATATCCATCATCACTATTTCAATTAAATTGATAAACTAGCGAGGCTTTTTCCTTGTATTTTTCTTTAATTTTGTCAAAATATTCTTGAGCCTTTTTCTTTTCTCAATTTGGTAATCATATAGTCCTGTTACACTCCATTTTTTCAAAATCGGTAATTCCTTTATCTTTTAAGTTTTTCTTCATTTTATTTTTGTGCCTTTAAAGTATTTTTATTTCCACCTTTTTCAAATACATTGACAATAAATATTGCTTAATCACGATATTATTTTTATCTCAGCAACGTTTCTGTCTGTCAATTAATTGTCAATTTCATCTTGCTGCTAGGAATCATAGATATTTTACCTCTTGAATCTAACAAAAGTCGATGTTTCATCAATTACACTTTGCTTCCTCCTCTTTTTGAAGAGAATTTCCTGAACATTTTCCCTCAAAGTATACGCATTCAAGCCAAAATTTATTGTTACAGTAATTGCGTAAATTATTTTTCATAACCAATTTTTCCTTCCTACTTTTTAATTTTTCTATTTTAAACTTCCATCCTGAATACGTTAATAACTGCAGTTTCATAAGGATGAGCTTTTTATCAAATAATACGCCAGTTCCTCAAATTCTCTTTTTACCCTGAACTTCATTATTTTTCATCTGCAACATCTCAGATTTTCCACTTCTCCATCAAAAGGACTTCCACCTTCCAGAGTTTTTCCAATGTCCAATCATATCAGATGTAGAGTAGACATCAGCATAAAACCCTTCTGTCAAAAAGCGAATATTGTTGTAAGTTTTCCACAATTTTCCACATAATTTTCTGGTACAAAAACTTCAAAACAGCTGTATTGTTCCTTGAATTTCAGCTTTGTGCAATTAAACTGTCATTTTCATAATTTAAAGTCAAATAAAAATTGAGAATTTTTCAAACAATAATTTCAGAATATTTTATCGCCTTCCCACAATTCCAAATCAAAAATTTCATTTTTGGAACTCCATTTCAAATCCTTACGTCACATTTCTTTTTCAATTCCAGAAAAATCAGAACTCGTATAAACGTACATAAATAAAGGCTCATCTTCATTATAGTTAAAAATTACCAGTCCTTTATGTAGTTATAATTATTCAGTTTAGTATCCAGTTTCTTCAAATACTTCTCGTACCAAACATTGCTCAGGTGTTTCTCCTTTTTCAAGTTTTCCACCTACTGCCAAATCCATTTGCCCTTATTTATATCATTTTTCTTTTTATTTCTATGTAACATCAGATATTTATTATCCTTTTTCAAGATAACACAATGTTGTAATCATATTTTTCTCCTGTTCATAAATTCTTTTTCAATTAAAATCTATTTATTTTATAGTATTTCTTCTTTTCTGAATTTATATCTTTTGTAATTATAACATATTTTTGATACTTTTTAATTTTTGTAATGATTTCAAATTACTTTATATATAATATTATATTGTTCAAAAATAATCTAAAAATGCGAATTAAATCTGTATAATTTAATAATAAAATTTTCTAAAATTATAACTCATTTTATACTAATATAAAAATATATAATAACATCATTTTAAAAACTGAATTCAATATATATAAAAATTTAACGAATATATATTTAATAATATTAAAAAGCACTTTGAATCACTATTAAACAAGGAATATTTAGTTTTTTATAGTTAAATATTTGTAAGGTATAATTAGTTTAAACAAGTTTTTATTCAAAATTTAGCAAATGAAAAACTAATATGAAAAATGTTATAATACGATTTAGTAAAATTATTTAGAAATGAAAAGAGGAAAGAAAAGTAAAATGGGAAAAAGTAAAAATTGGGAGAAAAAGTAAAAAGTTATTATTTTCTATGGTATTTTTGGCTATATCAGCATTTTCTTTTTGCTGATGGTGAAGATTATCAGGACTATAAAGCGCTGTTAATCGGAGATGTAAATGGGAATATTATAAAGGAGGGACAATAGTTCTGATGTTCGTCCATTAGCTTCAGTAACAAAAATTATGACATCAATATTAACATTGGATAAAATAAAAACGGACAAATTTTCATATGATGATAAGTAGCAGTTTCAGCAAAAGCTCAGCTCAGTTCCATATGGAATAAAAATTAACTGCTGGAAAGCAATATACAGTAAGAGATTTGTTAAAGGCAACAATTATAAAAATCATCAAATAATGTGCATACGCTCTTGCAGAGTATGTTGGAGGGATGTTTTCGAATTTTTGTACATTCCATGAATGAAAAAGCTAGAAGTTATGGATTAAATTCTCTTAGATGTTGTTCTCCATGTGGATTGCCACCTAGTTATACAGGTTCATGTATGGATCAAGGAAATGCAAAAGATTTGTACAAACTTGCTCAAATAACACTAAAAGATTATAGTGAATACTTGAACTTCTCAAAAATAAGACAGATTATGTAGACAACGGAAATACAAAGGTAACTTCAACAAATGCACTTTTAGGAAATGTACTAGGAGTGGATGGAATAAAAACAGGATACCACAACGCAGCAGGGATCAAACATTGTTCTGAACGCAAATAGAAACATGATAGAATGATAGCTATTATTTTAGGATCAAACAGAGCAAAAAGATAGAAACGCCATAGGAGCAAAAGAAATAAATATTATTATACAAATGGTTAGTGCACGAAAAACAAGTGTAGCAACTAACACTTATGCCAATAATAATCAAACAAACGATAATAATAACAATACAGAAAAATCATTCTCAAACAAAAGGAAATAAAATAGAACAATTTTTCAATATGATTTTTAAAAAGAATAACAATAATGAAAAATTCAGCTAAGAAAATGAAAATCATAAGTAAAAATGATGTAGTAACAATAAAGCAATAGGAGATAGTAAATATAACTTGTATCCAACAAAGGATGTTGAAATAACTGCTACACAACGTCCAAATCTAAATTATACAATAAATTTAAATTCAGGAGTTAATAAAAGTGTAGGAAAGTAGTAGGGACATATGTTGCAACCGATGGAACATTAACTTACAAAGGAGAATTAATTATGAAATAAACTAAAAATAAAAATAGAGTTGTTTTTAACGGCTCAATTTTATTGTTTTATAGATAAACAATCTTGAATATACAAAAGAGAAAGGAAGTACAATGTCAATTGGTGTATTTGATTCTGGAATTGGGGGTTAACAGTATTAAAAAGAAATTAGAAAATTCCTCCCAAATGAAAAATATATTATTTTGGAGATACTGCAAGAGTTCCGTATGGAGAAAAACAAAAGAATTAATTATTCGATATTCAAAAGAAATAGTTGAATTTTTGTTGAAAAAGATGTGAGTGCAATCGTAGTAGCCTGCAATACAGCAACGGCACTAGCTTAAAAAGAGTTGAAGGAAATATTTAAAATTCCTATTATAGGAGTAATTGAAAGCAGGTGCAAGAACGGCGATAAACACTACAAAAAGTAACGAAATTGGAGTGATAGGAACAAAAAGCGACAATAAAAATCAGAAAAATACATAGAAGAAATAAAAGCTTTTCAATCCAAAAAGTAAAGTTTTTTCTAGAAAGCTTGTCCGCTTTTTGTACCAGCAGTAGAAGAAGGGATTTTCAAGTGGAAAATTAGTAAATCAAATAATAAAAACATATCTTGATGATTTTGAAGAGAAAATCGATACATTAATATTAGGTTGTACTCATTATCCTTTGTTAAAAAGATGCAATTAGTAAAATTTATCCGATATAAAAATAGTGAATCCAGCAAAAGAAACAGCTTTTAGATGAAAAAGTATTTTACAAAATAAATTTTTAAAAACGATGCTCTTAAAAATGAAGAAGTAAATTATTATGTAACTGATGGACAGGAAAAATTTAAAGAAATCGGTATTATGTTTTTAGAAGAAAATATTAAAAGTAGAACTGGTTAATTATAATAATAAAAATTATATTATATAGAAATAGTTATAACATATTATAAAGAGAAATAAATGTTTGAATATATTTCTGGAAAATTAACAATCATTGATTATGTAGCCTTAGATATAAATGGTTTGGCGTATAAAGTATATGTATCCTAAAACGTTTGAAAAATTAGATAACATTGGAAATGATGAAAAATTATACATTTATACAAATGTAAAGGAAGATGATATTTCATTATATGGTTTCAAAACCCAAAATGAAAGAGAACTTTTCAAGGCACTAATAAGTATAAGCGGTGTAGGGACCTAAACTTGGAATTGCAATACTATCGACATTTAATACACGAGAAATTATAGACATTGTAATTGAAAAATGAGTCAAAGATTTTTACAAGAGTTCCAGGGCTAGGGAACAAAAAGCCCAAAAATAATTTTAGACTTAAAAGATAAAGTACTAGATTTAACAGAAACAATAGAAGAAATCAGTGATATATCATCAGGTAAATTAATAACATCAAACACATCAAATCCAAAATTACTATTAATGAAAGAAGATTTAAAGTTAGCTTTTAGAATCTTTAGGATACACAAATAGTGATGTTTCTAAATGGATAACAAGATAAAGGAATTAGCACAAGTGAAAGATATAAGTGAAGCTATAAAAAAATGATTTTTACAAAAAAGTTCAAAAATAAAATGGACTTTAAAAGAAGGTAAAACTTCAAAGTACAAAATATTCAACACAATACAAATCAAAAATTAGATTTTAAAGCACTTTCTAAGAAATAAAAATAGACTACGAATAAAAATATTCAAAAACACAAATAAAAAGTAGTTGACAAATAAATTCAGTTATGATAATATATATCTTGTCGATACGAAAATTGTGTCGCAGGACAATTAAGATAAGAATAGAAGAAGCAATAATGTGTAAAAGATAAATAATAGTCAAGAGCTCTTGTTGTAAAACAAGATTCTCGTCAAGACAAAGGTGAAAATTAAAATATATGTAAAATATATTGAATGAAGAGTTTGATCCTGGCTCAGGATGAACGCTGACAGAATGCTTAACACATGCAAGTCATTGGCGAAGCTGCGCTTGCGCAGTCTAGCCAAGGCGGACGGGTGAGTAACGCGTAAGGAACTTGCCCTGCAGACAGGGATAACAGACGGAAACGACTGATAACACCTGATGCAATTGTCAGGCGGACGCATGTCGCCTGCAGTGAAAAGAGATGCTGCAGGGAGAGCCTTTGCGTCCTATTAGCTTGTTGGTGGGGTAACGGCTCACCAAGGCGATGATAGGTAGCCGGCCTGAGAGGGTGAACGGCCACAAGGGGACTGAGATACGGCCCTTACTCCTACGGGAGGCAGCAGTGGGGAATATTGGACAATGGGGGCAACCCTGATCCAGCAATTCTGTGTGCATGAAGAAGGTTTTCGGATTGTAAAGTGCTTTCAGCAGGGAAGAAGAAAGTGACGGTACCTGCAGAAGAAGCGACGGCTAAATACGTGCCAGCAGCCGCGGTAATACGTATGTCGCAAGCGTTATCCGGAATTATTGGGCATAAAGGGCATCTAGGGCGGCCAGATAAGTCTGGGGTGAAAAACTTGCGGCTCAACCGCAAGCCTGCCCTGGAAACTATGTGGCTAGAGTACTGGAGAGGTGGACGGAACTGCACGAGTAGAGGTGAAATTCGTAGATATGTGCAGGAATGCCGATGATGAAGATAGTTCACTGGACGGTAACTGACGCTGAAGTGCGAAAGCTAGGGGAGCAAACAGGATTAGATACCCTGGTAGTCCTAGCTGTAAACGATGATTACTGGGTGTGGGCATGAAGAGTGTCCGTGCCGAAGCTAAATGCGATAAGTAATCCGCCTGGGGAGTACGGCCGCAAGGCTGAAACTCAAAGGAATTGACGGGGACCCGCACAAGCGGTGGAGCATGTGGTTTAATTCGACGCAACGCGAGGAACCTTACCAGATCTTGACATCCTGCGAAGGCCTGCGAGAGCAGGCAGTGCCTTCGGGAACGCAGAGACAGGTGGTGCATGGCTGTCGACAGCTCGTGTCGTGAGATGTTGGGTTAAGTCCCGCAACGAGCGCAACCCCTATCGTTAGTTGCCATCATTAGGGTTGGGGACTCTAGCGAGACTGCCTGCGAAGAGCAGGAGGAAGGTGGGGATGACGTCAAGTCATCATGCCCCTTATGATCTGGGCTACACACGTGCTACAATGGCCGGTACAGAGAGCTGCAAGGCGGCAACGCCAAGCCAATCTTTAAAGCCGGTCAAGTTCGGATTGAAGTCTGCAACTCGACTTCATGAAGCTGGAATCGCTAGTAATCGCAGATCAGCAATGCTGCGGTGAATACGTTCTCGGGTCTTGTACACACCGCCCGTCACACCACGAGAGTTGTCTGCACCTGAAGCTGCCGGTCCAACCGCAAGGAGGAAAGCATCTAAGGTGTGGATAGTGATTGGGGTGAAGTCGTAACAAGGTATCCGTACCGGAAGGTGCGGATGGATCACCTCCTTTCTAAGGGAGAAACAAGCACTGCTTCTTTATATATCTTTATAACTATTAGGACAATGGGAAATGAATAGTAGGGTAAAAGATTATAACTAAACTAGAGTAAAAAGTTATTCTGGATATAAAAAGCTAATAAGGGCACACGGAGGATGCCTAGGCAGCAACAACCGATGAAGGACGTGATAAGCTGCGATAAGCTGGGAGAAGATGCACATAATCATTGATCCCCGGATTTCCGAATGGGTAAAACCTGCATGCCTGGAGGGACATGCGTGAAAACTAAGCCCGTGAACTGAAACATCTAAGTAGCAGGGAGGAAAGAAAGTAAAAAAAACGATTCCCTAAGTAGCGGCGAGCGAACAGGGGAAAAAGCCTAAACCGTGCCAGTGTCAAGCGGACAGCGTTGCTGGCACGGGGTTGTAGGGACTTCCATTAACGGATTGTCATAATGTTTAAATCTGTATGTATGTAAGTAGAATCAGCTGGGAAGCTGAACCGAAAGAAGGTGATAGTCCTGTAGAACATAAAACATATATAGTGACTGGAAGCACCCGAGTAGCGTCAGGCACGAGGAATCTGGCGTGAATCAGCGTGGACCATATCACGTAAGGCTAAATACTGTTGTTGACCGATAGTGAAGAGTACCGTGAGGGAAAGGTGAAAAGAACCCTGAGCAAGGGGTGAAATAGAATTTGAAACCGTGTGCTTACAAACGGTAGGAGCACTTTATGTGTGACTGCGTGGATTTTTAGTTAATCATCCTGCGAGTTATGGCTGGTGGCAAGGTTAATAGACGGAGCCGAAGGAAACCGAGTCTTAATAGGGCGTCAAGTCGCCAGTCATAGACGCGAAACCTAGTGATCTAGGCCTGTCCAGGCTGAAGCTGAGGTAAGACTCAGTGGAGGGCCGAACTCACCGCCGTTGAAAAGTTGGGAGATGAGATAGGTCTAGGGGTGAAAAAGCCAATCGAGACTAGGAGATAGCTCGTTCTCTCCGAAATGCATTTAGGTGCAGCCTTGACGTGAGATATGTGGGGGTAGAGCTCTGTATGATCTAGGGGGCGTACTGCTTACCGAAATCAAGCAAACTGCGAATACCATATATTATGTTCAGGAGTGAGTCCGTGGATGACAAGGTCCCTCGGACGAGAGGGAACAGCCCAGACCGCCAGCTAAGGTCCCTAATTATGTCTAAGTGGGAAAGGAGGTGGACATTCACAGACAACCAGGAGGTTGGCTTAGAAGCAACCATACCTTGAAAAGAGTGCGTAATAGCTCACTGGTCGAGAGTACCTGCGCCGAAGATGTAACAGGGGCTAAGACATAAACCGAAGCTGCGGAGGCGTGCTTTACACGCCTGGTGAGGAGAGCGTTCTGTAGGCCGTTGAAGGAATGCCGTAAGGCCATTCTGGAGGTATCAGAAGTGAGAATGCAGGAATGAGTAGCGAGAAGGCGGGCGAGAATCCCGCCGGCCGGAAGTCCAAGGTTTCCAGGGGAAGGTTTGTCCGCCCTGGGGAAGTCGGGACCTAAGCATAAGCAAAATTGTGATGGCGAATGGAAAACAGGTTAATATTCCTGTACCGCTGTTATCGCTTGAGAGACGGAGTGACGCAGGAAGGTATGCGAGAAGGCTGACGGATTTAGCCTTTCTAAGGGCGTAGCATGGGCGTGCAGGCAAATCCGCATGCCTAAATGTGAGACCTGATGGGGAAGTGCATTAGCATAAGTCACAGATCCTACACTGCCAAGAAAAACTTCTATCGATGAGAAATAGTGCCCGTACTGTAAACCGACACAGGTGGACAGAGTGAGAAACTTAAGGCCGACAGGATAACTCTAGCTAAGGAACTCTGCAAAATAGCCCCGTAACTTCGGGAGAAGGGGTGCCTATATTACTTGAGAAGAGAAACGCTCCCAGGGGAAACAGGTCGCAGTGAAGAGTCCCAAGCAACTGTTTACCAAAAACACAGGTCTATGCTAAGCTGAAGGCGACGTATATGGGCTGACACCTGCCCAGTGCCGGAAGGTTAAGAGGAGGGTTGAGAGACTCGAATTGAAGCCCCGGTGAACGGCGGCCGTAACTATAACGGTCCTAAGGTAGCGAAATTCCTTGTCGGGTAAGTTCCGACCTGCACGAATGGTGAAATGATTTGGGAGCTGTCTTGGCTGGAGGCCTGGTGAAGTTGTAATGTCGGTGAAGATACCGACTACCTGCAGTAGGACGGAAAGACCCCGTGGAGCTTTACTGTAGCTTGGCATTGGGTTTTGGCAGTGTGTGTATAGGATAGTTGGGAGACTGTGAAGTTAAGGCGTCAGTCTTGACAGAGTCGTCGTTGGAATACCAACCATATGCCGTCGAAATTCTAATCTGGTAACGGAGACAGTGCTAGATGGGCAGTTTGACTGGGGCGGTCGCCTCCCAAAAGAGTAACGGAGGCGTTCAAAGGTTCCCTCAGGCTGGATGGAAATCAGCCTAAGAGTGCAAACGCATAAGGGAGCTTGACTGCAAGACTGACGGGTCGAGCAGGTACGAAAGTAGGAGTTAGTGATCCGGCGGTTCCGTATGGAAGGACCGTCGCTCAACGGATAAAAGCTACCCCGGGGATAACAGGCTGATACTTCCCAAGAGTCCATATCGACGGAAGTGTTTGGCACCTCGATGTCGGCTCGTCTCATCCTGGGGCTGGAGAAGGTCCCAAGGGTTGGGCTGTTCGCCCATTAAAGAGGCACGCGAGCTGGGTTCAGAACGTCGTGAGACAGTTCGGTCCCTATCCACTGCAGGCGCTTGAATACTGAAAAGATCTGACCTTAGTACGAGAGGACCGGGTTGGACAGACCTCTGATGTACCAGTTGTCACGCCAGTGGCATGGCTGAGTAGTCACGTCTGGAACGGATAACCGCTGAAAGCATCTAAGCGGGAAGCCGACTTTGAGATGAGTATTCGTAGTATCCATGGAGAACACATGGTTGATAGGCCAGGGGTGTAAGTGCAGCAATGCATTCAGCTGACTGGTACTAATATTACGTCTGCTTTTTTAATTAATCTTTTACTACTACTATTTATTTCTCATTGTCTTAACTTTGACAATTTATTTTCTAAAGTTTGGTGATGATAGCAGCAGGGATACACCCGGTTACATTTCGAACCCGGCAGTTAAGTCTGTTTACGCCTACGATACTTGGATTCGTCCCTGGGAAAATAGGTAGTTGCCAAACTTTTTCTTTGTGTGTCTCCGTAGCTCAGCCGGTTAGAGCATCTGACTGTTAATCAGAGGGTCGTTGGTTCGAAAGTCCAACCGGGGACGCCATTTTTTGTTAAAAATATTCAAAAATAGACTCTTTCATTTCAACTTTTTCTATATTTTAGTTTGATTCTTTAACTTTTTATATATATTATACATTCTTAAATTTTTGATGTTTATTTAGGTTTTTATTTATTAACTATTGTAAAAATAAATTTAGAGTAAATTTTTATATAAATAATTAATCTATTAAAATTTTTACAAAGGATTAGAATCCAATATTTTTAATTAATATACAAAACTTATATTACAGACGTTATAGGTATTTTTGGTCGCTTGTAAGAGTATGTTATATTTGTGTCTATTTATTTTTAATACATAATAGATTTGTTATTTGATTATGATATTATGTCAAAAATAGACTGTGTCATAAAAATTGATATCATGAGACAGTCTTAAATTATAATATGTATAAATTTTTAAATATTTATTTTTGTGTTTTTTTCAAAAATTTTAGAATTTTTAAAAGATTCTTATTGAATACGTAAATTATAGTCTTAATTATGGTACTTTAATTTTTAATGTATTTATTATGTATTCCATTTTTCTTAGAGTAATTTTAAAATTTCAAATTTATCCATTATATTGTGCGAAATATCGCTTTAAAAATTCATCAAAAATATTAAATCCAAAATCAAAAATTATTGTCAAATTTATTTTTTTGAATAATTTTTGTAATGATTATTTAAAAAGATTCCATAAGTCAAGACTTGAAAGATACAAGTTTCCAGTAATATTATATTTTTAGGTATTCTTAACTTGAAAGAAACGGAATTAATTTCAACATTTTCTGCTGTATTTTGTGATAATTTGATTGTTTCAATTCCAGAAGTTAATCCAAATTATTATTAGTATTTGAAAGAACGTGTGATGTTGAGTTGTTATTGATAATATTAAATTTTTCAACATTTTGTGGTAAGTCATCATAAGGGATATTTGGCATATTTGTTGTTATCATTAGAAATCCTGCATTACGTTCTTTGAGAGTTTTAAAAGAGTTTCGTACTGATCTGGGGTTGCAGAATGAATGACATGAACAATACGATTTGCATTTTCAGGATTACTTTCAAAATTGTAATTTCTAGGAGTCCAGTAGTTGATGTGAGTGTCTGCCGATACTTCGCTTGTTAGCCATAAATCAGAATAATTTGACATTTCATCTGTAATACTTACGCCAGGATTTGCAACAACTATTGAATCAGGATACTTTGTTTTGACATAATTGCATAATTGTGCCATATATTTGACCTCTAGAGGGTTTTTCCAGATGATATTTCATCAAAGAAAATTCCTGAAATATTATCAAGAACTCATAAAATTGTATATATTTGTCAATTTCAGAATACACTTGCTTTATGCTTTTTAGTATATTCGTTTGATAGTTACGTATCCGAGATTTTTGATTCCCAGTTCTTTATGATTTGAACAACATAGTTATAATCAGCCTTGTCAGATGGACCGTTGTCAGGATTGATTATAACGTAAGGAAATTATTGTTTCATATTCATAATTTTCAGAGTCTGGTGTACTAAGGAAAATCATGATTAGAAGAATAAGTATTTGTAACTTTACTTTTTATGAATATCACCAGTATGAGCCAAAATCAACTTTTAAATTCATTTTCATTTTTAAATTATTTTTATAATATCAAAAATTTCATCATTTTTAGAAAAATTAAAATTACTTTCTACACTGATATGGTTTTATTTTTAAATTATTAAAATTAGAGTTTGTATTGACGAATCAATATTTGAGGAATGTACAGTTTTTCATAACTAATCCTGTTACACCCGCTAAGAAGATGGAATTACTGTCTATAATCTTCATTTATTACCTCCTTCAGCATTGTTATAATGCTAAAATTGTATGTTAGCAGTTTTTATAGATCTTCAAATTGTAAGTTATATTTTTGATTTTCTATAAAGCAGTTGACCAATAAAAATTTTAAGTCTACAAAATTTTCCAATCCCATTTTAGCAATATATATATCATATAATTTCAAGAACTTTTTCTAAAAGAAGATAAAATTTTATTGTAATAAAATATGCAGCCAAAATTAATAACATTGACTGCTTTTTCATAATTTTAAATTGACAACATAGTAATACCATGTATTAAAGCTTAAATTAAAAAGTTTTAATTACTATAAAGGAGTTTTAGTGTCTTTTAACTTAGCTTGTTTAAAGTTTTAGTAGTATAAATTAATGTCTTTTATTTTGTTTTATACTAGGTTTTTAGTGTTTCTTTTTCTTGAGGATTTATTGTTTGCTTTTTGTTGGCTTTTTGTTTATCGATTTTTCTTTTTGGTTGAACAACAGTTATTTTTGGTTTTGGTCTTTGGATGCTTTAGGAGGTACTGCAAAAGAGACTATTGATATTCCTATAATTCCTAGAATTGCAACCATTTTCTTAAAAGGTATTTTTATATTCATATTTAATCATCTCCATTTCAATTTTTATTTTTCTATTTTCTCTTTGAACAAGATATATAGTATCATTTAATTTTGACAAAAATATGTAAATTTTATGTCTTTTTGTGAAATTTAATTTTATCTTTATAATATTAGTTAAATTAAAATTAAAAAAATAATTGACAAAAATATAATAATGTAGTATTATAAGTTAAAAATTAAAGAAAAATTAATAAAGAAGGAAGAGAAATGGATTATTACAAAAATACTGGAAGTACTGAAATGCAGATATTTCTGAAAATAAAAAGAAATATAGAAAAATTGGTAATGAAATATCATCCCGACAGAAACGCAGGAGATGAAAAAGGGCTGCAAAAATTTCGAGAAATAACAGAGGCTTATGAAGTTCTTTCAAATGGGGAAAAAACGGAAAGAGTATGATTATAAAAAGAAAAATGAGAACAATCATACAAAAAGAAAAATAATAAAGGAAAAATTTTTAAAAAGTAAATCTTTCTCAAAATAATTTTACTTTTGGAAAAAGAATTTTTTAAAAAGTGCAGACTGAAAATGAAAGGAATGTTTGAAAATAGTTTTGGGCTAGATAAAATGATAAAAGAATAAAGCAAAAGCTGAGAAGGAAAAAGTGTGAAAAAGCAGGTTTGAGAGTTTTTGATATGAAAGAGAAAAAGTAAGAGGAAATTAGAAATGTTGTGGGGAATCAGAAGAAGTTTTACAAATTGGAGAAAATATTTTTAGGCGTCCATTTGGGCGTGGAAGCATTTACAGGCTGGAAACGGCTTAGAAGTGTGGCACGGCTTGGAAAAATAGAGAAAATGGAAAAATTGACGATGAAATGAGTAAAATTAGTGTAGAAAGGAATTAAAAATATGAAAAACGGAAATTGAATGCAAAAATCAAAAAGTTACAAATTTTTAAATATAAAAATATTTTGATAATGACAGTTTTAATATTTACATTCATTTTTGTACATCTTTCAGATATTCTACAAAAAGTCTCTATTTTTCAATTTTTATTTATATTGGAGTTACACTTTTACCTGCTTATTGTGGAAAAGATTTTTGAAAAAGGTGAAAGTTGAGGGAGAAATCAAAAATATAAAGATGAGAGGGAAAGGGAGCATAATGTATTTTTAGAAAGGGTAAAAGGAAATTGAGGACTTGGAGAAAAAGCAGATTGAGCATATATTTTTGAAGGATTCAGAAGATTATGATATGAAAATTTGGAAAATTGGAGGGCAACATCGCTTCTTATTGGGAAACAATCACCAAGAAACAGGGTGGATATAGATGTAAGTGAAGGAATTTATTCAAATTTAGTCAGCAGGGGTCCATGAATTCTAAATCGTGTCAATGGAATCTGGTATTATGAGGATTTAGGGCTCACAAAATGGAAGTGGAATCGAGAAAAGAAGTTTAGATAAACGGAAAATAAAGCTGATATACCAGTAAAAAGTGGAATCAGGGAGACATAATTTATTTAGCGACTACAAAAATATTATTAAAATAAATCTATAAATTTATAAAATGAAAAAGAAAGGAAAAATTTTAAAATGAAATTGGATAGATGTAAAAATGGGCATATATACGATGTTTCAAGATACAGCTTATGTCCTTACTGCAAAATCAGAAGGGCTGGAAACAGAAAATCTGGATGACAAAAATTAATCTGGTTGAAGAAATGAAAGGATGAAGACAGAACAACAGCCTACTGGTCTAAAAGATAGCACCGTAGATCCAGTCGTAGGGTTGGCTTACGTGTATTGAAGGGCATGATAAGGGAAAAAGACTACAGGATTGTGAGTGAACGTAACTTTGTTGGGCGTGGAGAAAATATGGATATACAAATTTTAGGGAGATACTATGATTTCTAGAAAAACCATTGTTCAATAAGCTATAATCCCAAACAGCGAAAAATTTATGCTAACTCCCGGAGATTCCAACGGGACTAATTTATCTAAATGGAGAAGCAGTCTACAACACAGTAGAATTACGGGAGCTATTCAGTAGTGGAAATGGGGAAAAGCAAGTTTGTGTTGTGAATTTGTGGGAGATTATTTTGACTGGGAAAAGGAAAAATCGAGAGAGGAAAGCGTGAAAAGAAAATATGAAAATTTAAACGATGAAAAAAATTGTGAAAAAAATACGAATTTTCAGAATAAAAATAATGATTTAGAAGTAAAAATCTGAAGATTACGAACAGATTTAATAAATTTATACTAAACCCATATTTTCAAATGATTTAAGATATAATTTATTTTTAAAACAGGATTGAGTATAAATTATCCGTCGGACATTTTTATGTGGCAAACAGTCTGAGCATAGCGAGTTTTTTTGTCAGTGCAGAAAAATGTCGTAGACTAGATAGGTGAGGATTTGCGGCGATGAGCAATCCTACGAAAAATAAAAAGAAAAAAATATAATATAAAAATAATAAAAACATGTTATTGAACAAAAATAATCTAAATACTAAATCTTATTAGAAAATAGAATACAATTTCAAAATTTTATTAGATATTAAACCTTTTAATGGGGAATAGTATAAAAATATATTTTATAAAGTTGAATTAATAAAAATAGAGGGAGAAATTGAGAAATGAGGAAAGATGAGGCAAAATTTATTACGGAATTTTTGAGTGAGAGCTGGGACGAAGGCTGAAAATAACGATTATTTTGGGTATGTTTTGCTGGATAATTATGCGATTTGGGCTGTGGCGGATGGATTTGATGAGGAAGAAGGGGCAAAAGTTGCGGCAAGAATTGCTGTGGAATCTGCGATTGAATATTTTATGCTATGTCCACGGTTTAATTATGATGTAATAAAAGGAAATGATGGATTATGCCAATCTGAAAAGTTAAGGAAAAACAGGAAGAAACTCAGAAATATTCTCTTATGCACACTTCCCTTTTAATCGTATAAGTAATTATAATTCAATTTTTATATGGAAACTATCGGAAATACAAGGTTTTATCATATTAGAGGCGGATATATCATTTCTCAGAGCAGAGATGACACGATAGCGCAGCTTTTGGTGGACGAAGAGGCATTGAATATATCGGATATGAGATTTCACAGGCAAAGAAATGATTTGCTGCAGGCAATTGGGGATTTTGGGAAAATTAAGCCAAATATTATAAAAAACCTGTAGAACTTATGGAAAAAGGATGTTTTTGCTTGACGACTGTAGATTCTTGGGAAAATATTGATGAGCATGATATGGAAAATGATTTATCCAGATTTGAGGATAGAAGCAATGGTTAAATTCATTGGAAAAACGGATACTTGCTTCAGCTTAGGGATAATATTGAAAAATTATACGATTGCACAGGTAGAAGTGAGTGCTGTAGCAAGTCCAGAGCCGATGGAAAAGGATAAAAGCAAACTTATTAAAAAAATAATACTTGTAATGCTCATTATTGCTGTAATTATTTTGTTTGTTGTAATTTGGAATGTAAAAAGCGAAAACGGTATTCTGCAGGCGGCAACGCAGTATGAAAAATTGGCGGATGAGGAGATCTTAAAGAAAAATTTTAATAATTCAATTGATAATTTGAAACTTGAAATTGGAGAGTATGAAAAAAATTAAAGCCAAAAAGCAAGGGTATAATAGGATTTCTTACGAATGCTGAGAAAAAGAGAGCTGATGCAAGTAAGAAAATTGATGAGATAAATAAGAAAATTGGAGAAACTGAGAAGATTAAAAAGGCATTTTCGGATATTAGTGAGGGAAATGAGATGTTTAACAGCGGGAATTATGACGAGGCGAACGTAAAAAATATCAGCAGGCTAAGTATAACCTGAATGACAATCAGTTATAAACGTGACGAGCTGAACACGGAAGAGATTTTTAACTACATTGGATTCACGGATAAATTCAACCGTGAAAATTAAAAGGAAGCCAAGGCTCTGGAGGTTGCTGGAGATACGGCAGTTAATGAAGGAAGCTACAATTTGGCAAAAGTTAGCTATAAAAAAATGCGGCTGATATGTATTTGGCAAATGGAAGGGCAGATTATGTTTCTGCAAGTTGGAGAAAAAGCTGGAGGAAATAACGGATAAGGAAAAACAGCGTATAATGGGGCAATGCTTGCTGAAAATAAAAGGGGATTCGCTGGCACAAAGCAATATTAATTCTTCAAAAGAAGCGTATTATCAGGCACGACAGATGTACCAGACGCTTGGAGATACCGTGAAAGTGGAAGAAATTGACAATAAGATACAGGAACTTAATTCTCAGCAAAATGCTGATTTACAGACTGCCAATAATCTCTGTTCAGGAAGGGCTTTCTACAAATAACTGCTAATAATCCAGCACAAGCAATAAATATTCTAACGCAGGCTAAAAATATTTATCAGAAAAATGAAGGATACGAATAATGCAAATGCTGTGAGTAAAATACATAAATCAGGCACAGGAATTTATTAAATTTGAAAGCTGAATGCTGAAAAAGTTAAAAAAACGCAGGAAATGGAATATTCGGAAAAGGTTAAGACAGCAGGAAATTCAAATGCAACAGCAACTGCAGATAAAAGAAGCTGAAATCAAGGCACAGCAGGAAGAAATGGAGCGGGAGAGGCAAAAACGTGAAGAAATAACAAGGAAAAATGGAAAAATGCATCAAATCTGGAAACACAGGCAGAACAGTTGGCTATAAAACGAAAAAGATTTGAAGAAAGTATTTCAAAAATATGGAGAAGTGAAAGAAACTTCTGAAGAAGTGAATGCAGATGGAACTTTGGAAATCAGATGTCTAAAATTGAGAATTTGAATAAAAAATTGAAAAAGTGAGGGATATTTGCTAAAGAAAAAGCAGAAGAGGATTTTTAAGAATAAAAATGGAAGGAAGCTGTGGAAAAAAATTTACGCAGGCAAAGGAAAAAGCTGGAAAAAGAGTGATGCAAAACAAAATGAAATAGCTGAAATTGAGAAAAAGCTGAAAAAAGGCTGAGAAAAAGGCAAATATGGTGGCAGTTTTGGAAAGATTTTTTAAAAGAAAGGAGGGAAAAATGGTAAAAATATAAAATTAAATACTTTCTTTTTAAGGAATATGCACAAATTGCTGACACTTATTCGGCATATATTCCAAATGGAAGTAAAGGGAATATGGTGTATTGCTGACCTTGATGAAAAGACAGATGAAAAATGCAGGAAAAAGTCAGAAATATCTCAAAAATTGAAAAATAGTAATGTTGAAAATAAGAAAAGTTGATAAAGATAAATTTAGCAAAAATTGAGTTCATAAAATTATTGAAAAAAATATTTGGAAAAATAATGAATTTTCGCTAGAAAATATGAGAACAGATGATACAATCTTCCATTGATAAAGTGGTTTTTGAGAAAAGCAAAAATTATATAAATTTCATAAAGCTGAAAAAGATTTTGATTTAAAAAATTTTTATTCACAAATTGTTATTATTATTGAAAAATAAGATGATTGTTGGAAATATGGGGAAAACTGAACTTGTTTTTGTATAGGGAAAATAGAATTGTGGAAAAAGATAAGAGGTGAGCAAGTCAAAAATAAGACTTTAAAAAACATGATTATTTACTGGCTGGGAGTCCTGAAATTTTTGGAAAGTTGTTAATGAGAGTGAAATTGAGGAGATTTATGTTGATAGGAAAAAGTAAATCAAAATGTCGAGCAGAATTTAAGTGAACAGATAAAGGCTAGTGAGAAAATTGGGAAAAGTGATACCATTTTTGTCAATTTTTCGTTGAAGATATTGAAATGGAAAAAAATTATGAATTGTTAGAAAAAGAAATTAATGAGAAAAATCAAAAAAACAGGAAAATAGTTGTAAAATATATGTTTTTAGTTGTAATATTTTATGTTTATGTTTGTTTCTCGGGAAAAAAATATTCAAAAAGGGTAACTTTGAAAAGTGAAAGAAAAGAAAATAGTAAAAATGTAATGACTAGAAAAGATTATAGAAAAAGCAAATTTGATGAGAAAATAATGTTAAATAAACAATCAGAGATAGAAAAGAGTAAAATTGAGCTGGAAAACATGGGAAAAATATTGAAAGATGAAGTTAAAGAATCTGCTGGGGAATAGTAATCTGGTTGAAAATCAGAAAGGAAGAAAATAAAAGGAATGAAGAAATAGAAAATAAAGACTATGGAAAATTTGACAGATTACTCAAAATATTATAGAAACTAAAGAGAAAAAGAGCTAAAAAATTAAATAATTCAAGAATAAAAAGAAAAGTTTCTAAAAATAAAAATATAATAGAAAAATTTGAATGCAGATAATAGAAATTTTAAGAAAAATTATAAGGTAAAAAAAGTAATGGGAATTTCACAACTTGAAAAAGGAAATTGAGAAAAACTGGGAAATTTCTTTAAGCGTGATAGGAATGGGAATAATTTTTGTGAAAAATAGAGAATTTAAAAGGGAAAATAAGAATGGATTTTTTTATTAAAGGGAACAATATTGAATGGGAAGTATAAAATTTTAAATTATGTAGCTAAAAGTGATTTTTTTCCAATATTTATATGTGTGAAGATAGACAAGGGAAAAAAAGTAATTATTAAAGAATGTTATCCTTCAGAAATTGTTGATGAGAAATGGTAAAGAGGTTTTTACTGAAAAAGTACAAGAAGGATTTTGAAAATCTGAAAAGGATGTTTTTGGAAAGAAAAATGTATTTTTGGAGAAATTTTTGAAAAGAAAATCTAAAAGAAGAAAACGGAAATTTTGTGGATGATGTTATTAAATTTGTGGATTTTTTTAGTGAAAATGGGACAAATTATATTGTTACTGAATATTTTGTGGAGTTACCTTGAAAAAAATATATTTTGGAAAAATCAGATAAAAATGGAAAAAGTGAGGATAAATCATATTTTTGGAAATATTTTTAAAATTGCCGAAGTAGTTTGTAAAATTCATAAAAAGGGAATTATTCATTGTGATTTGAAGCCTTCTAATATTTTTGATTGATATTAGGAAATATCAGGATTATTGATTTTGGAGCGAGCTTAAAAAGAAGGAAAAAGGTTGAGTTTGTTAAGGTTTCAGATGGGTATTCGCCGATTGAGATTTATTCAGAAAAAGTAGAGATTAATGAAAGAACGGATGTTTATTCACTTGCGGCACTTTTTATATTTTATGCTTTGTGGCGTGAAAGTGGATGGGGCGATTAAGAGGTTTTTATAAGGCAGAACTAGAGTTTGATAGGAAGTTATTTTGGGATTTGAGAAGATTGAGAAATTTAAGGAAGTGGAAGAAGTTATAAAAAGGGGCTGGAGTTTGACAGGCAGAAAAGGTTTGGAAGTGTTAGGGAAATGATTGAAAAATTGAGAAAAATTTCTTGCTTAAAATAAAAAGTTTTTAATAGATTTGATTTTATAACAAGCTAGAGAAATTTCAATAAAGATCTATGTTTATAGCTTTTTATTTAGATTTTTAAATTAATAAATCAAAACCAAAACTTGAATTTAAAGAAAGTATTTCATTATTAATGACTAAAAGGGGAAAAAGGTAAAAAATGAGATTATTTTTATGAAGAGGAATTGCGAAGAAAATCTTATTATGAGATGTATCAGATTGCAATTGAGGAACATTTGGTAAATGTACATGTGGAAACGCCCACGAGAGAAGAGCTTATCTCACTTTTGATGAAATATAGGGGAGTCAAGGAAAATTACTGTATTGACAAGTATAATAAAAAATGGGCTTGTGAATGTTCAGAACTTTTGATAATAAACTTGAGAGAGACTTCATCATGAGAATAAGATACGGGTACCACACAAGATTATTTTTATACAAGGAGCTTGATTTGATGAGGGAAGACAATTATAAAAATTGAGATTCCTGAAAATGTGAGCAGAGCAAATGTTTTTCTTTATAAATGCAAATAACTACTTGTGGGATTTTTCCAGCTGGAAAAAGGATTTGAATAGCAGGAAATAAGTATTTTCTGATTAGTAAAAAGGAATTTTTAGAGTTGAAACGCTGAGAAATAATAAAGTTCTCTTTCTTATTTTCTTTCAAGAAAAATAACTTGAAATTTATTCATAAGTTTTTATAATTTGAAAAGAAGATGAAATGATCTCGCTTTATCCATATCAGATGGACTATTATAAAGTTGAAATTGAAAATTTTGTTGTGAAAAATCTGGAAACTACGAATACACCGCTTTGTATTGATTTTGGAACAGTAAATACGGCTCTTGGAGCATATCTGGATAAAAATTATGTGAAGGATTTGCCTACTAATGATATTTTGAATGGAAATGTCGTGATAGATGCTATAAATTATGTAAAATTTGACGATGGGGAGAGGCATTACCGTGAGATTTTTTTCCAACGTTAGTTTATGTTGATGATTGCAGTGATGCTAATAATATTAAGTATTCATTTGGCTACGATGTGGTAAGAAAGCTAGAGAGAAATGACTATATTGTCAATGGCTCGATTTTTTACAGCTTGAAAAGGTGGGTGCATGAACATAATAAACTTGAGAAAAATTAATGATGAGTTTGGAAATATTTCTATATGTGAAAAAGAAAGGATATAATAAAGGCGTATTTGAAAATATGTTGTGAATCGTGCTGAATATATGTTTAAATGCAAATTTAAAAATTCACGCTTCCAGTCCCTGTAAAAATTGAAAGGAGCAGTTTTTGACGATGTTTCAAGAAATTTTTCATGGTGGAAAATAAATTTAATAAAAAAATCAGAATTTGAAATTTCTGAAAAATATAATTTCAAGCGAGAAAAAAATTATGAATATGAGATTATTCGTGAAAATGCTATGGATGAAGCGATTGCAGTGCTGTATAACACAATTGAGATACAGATAAGGAAGAGGAAATATAAGGAGAATGAAGAATATAGTGCATTAATTATTGACTGTGGTGGCGGGACGACGGATTTGGCAGCTTGTAAATATGTGATCAGTAAGGGACAGGATTTCGTATTATCTGGATATAAGAACGAGCTTTTGAAAATGGGGATGAGAATTTTGGTGGAAATGACTTGACTTACAGGATTATGCAGTTTTTGAAAATTGTGCTTGGGGTCAAGATATTCTGAAAAATAGGGATTGTTTCTATTAATGATTTGATAAAATATGATAATGATATGATTTACAAGGTAATTGATGAGAGCGGTGTTGAGAAGATTTTTGAAAATATGAATTTGGAAATATGAAAAAGTATGAAAATGTAATCCCTACAAAAATATTCGCAGTTTGAGAATAAAATGAGTGAGGAGTATCAGAAAAATACGGAATAACTTTTTATATGCTTTGGGAAGCAGCTGAAAATCTAAAAAGAATTTTTTTACATCCGATGGAAGATTGCGAACACGTTTTGATGTGCCTAGAAAATTATGAAAAACGGAATGATATTCATATAACGCAGTTAAAAAGCTGGAAAATTCATACTTATGAAAAATGGAATATTTACCACAATAACAGATTACCCAAGACATATTTTTACGATAAAGGAAATTGAAAAATCAGTAAAAGCTGATATTTACGGAATGCTCAGAAAAATTTTTGAATACGTATTACAAGGAAGGGCTGCTTTTTGAATATTCATTAATAAAATTAAGTGGACAGTCAACAAAAAAATCAGTACATTTCAGGAAGTCCCTAAAGGAATTTGTGCCGGAAAAGATGATTGAATACAAGGAACTGAGCCATCGTGATGATTACGAGCTAAAACTGAATTGTCTGGATGGAGCTATAAAATATCTGGATTATAAAGCGTTTTTGGGACATATAGATGTGGAAATTAGAATGAAGTTCCGCTTGTACCGTATTCTGTGTGGGTGGAAAAATACGATGGGGAAAAAGTGGAAAATGATTCAAACTTCACGAAAGGCTGATATTCTAATTGGACAAATTGACAGATTTCTGCTGAAGAACTAAAAATTTATGTTTATACTGCAGAAGGCGAATTGAAAAAGAGATGATTTATAAAAATGAGGATAACTACGAAGAAATGGATGCACAGGAAATTTTGCCTGAATTTACAAATATAATTTCTCAAAATGATACCGATACAATTCAAAACAACACAGTAAGATTTTTATTTATACTGATTTGAATAACTGGGGATTTTTGTCGTTCCAATCCAAAGGAAATCAGATCAGCTTTATCTGGACGAAAGGAATATTACCCTTATGAAGATAATTTAAGTGAAAAATTCTATTTTGACGGAAACCACTAAAAAGGAAGAGAAATATTGAGAAAAAGATGAAATAATTTGGATAATGCCCTACAATTTTTATTTTTTTATTATTCTTTTTATGATAAAATTCTGTACTCCAAGAATTAATCAGAAATATGTTATTGAAAAATAACACGTGAAAATCTTGAACTTTTTGTGGATATGAAAGGAACTGTTGTTGCAAATAATGTTACTAAAATTGACTGGATGTGAATTTATCAGTTGATGATGTTTACTACAAGGCTGGAGATTTTGTAAAAAGGGCGATGTAATAGTGAAGTTTAGTGATTATCAGAAAAATGGATTGAATGAAAAACGTATGTTATTAGTGATTAAAAATCGGGGAATTACGAAATTTGGAAAAACAAAAAGGAATTGGGAGCTGATGTTAGTCAGAAAATTCAGGAATTACGTGGAGAAATATCAGGATTGGAAATTGAAATTAAAGATGAAATGGGAAATACAAGATTGGTTCAGAGAAGTGTAAGAAGTCCATTTTGATGCTTACATTGTGAAAATTAATGCAGTGAAAGGCGGAATTACAAACAAAAATGAGCCTATTTTTGATTCTTACCAAAAGGGAAGATTTTAAAAATAGTTAGTGAAAGTGTGAAAAGTGATAAAGTGAAAAATCTGAATATTGGAAATATTGCTGAAAATTACTATTTTCAGGAGGGAAAATAAAAAAATTGGAAGAAAAAATCACTTGAAGAATTAATTGAAATGAAAAATGATAAAAAGTGAGGAAATTTTTGCAGGGATAAGAGATAAGACAAAAGAGAATTCAGATTTATTTTCTGAGGTTATTGAAGCAGAATTATTTAAAGATTAATAAAATTGGGGATATGAATGTGTTTGAGTTTTTGCCAACATTATTTAAGGATTTGTTTTTAAATGAGCAAGTAGATATTCGTGTGATTTATAGGAAAAAGAGAATGTTCTGGCTGTTCCAAAAAGGCTGTTATTTTTAAAAATCAAAAACTATATTTATTTGATTGATAAGAATAATTTGGTTAAAGAAAAGGAAGTGTTTATTGGGATGGATAATGGAGAAAGATTGAAATTTTTTGGAATGGATATTGGAGAAGGGTTGAAATTATTGGAAATCCTGATGATAAAATTGGGAATAATGTGATTGTGGAACGAAGGAAATATTAAGGATGAGGAAATTGAAAAGAAGAAAAATTGGAAAAGGCTAGAGCGGGAAAATGAAAAGCTGGGGGAATAGAATGGATGAGAAATGAGAGGAGATTATTAGACTGAAGAGAAAAATAAAATCAGGATGTTTTTATCCTGATTTCCAGCTATATTTTTTAAATTTGTGAAAAATAAAAAGAAAAAGTTTTAATTTATACTCAAACCTATTTTAAATTAAACTGCTAAAATTATATAAACTTATGGTTTGAGTAAAATAGTCATAGCTTTTGAGTTTAGTTTTAAATAAGTTTTACTACAGATCATTAGTCTTAGTAACTTTTTCCTTCTTCGCTGATAGAAAGCCCATTTCCATTTTTGAAAATCAGATTTATTCAAGGAAATTATCTTTTTATTTATTTATAAGGAAATTAAATTCATATTTTTTAGTTATTTCACTCGATATATTTGATAATTTTTAAAAGAGGCATCAGCCTCTTTTTCCTCTTCTTTGTCAAACAAATATATAAATGTCTACGACAAAATATCCAACCTAGTTGGATTAATAAAAATATTAATAGTATTTTTTTGAGGGGTGGATATCTGTAATGATAAAATTCCCATACAATCATTTTAACCTTGCATGCTGGACAGTAAAAAAAGGATTCATCCCGAAAGTCTTGTACATATGCCTTTGATAAAATGAATATCTTGACACGACAATATTTTTCTGAAAGCGTCAATTGCCTCTTTAAGCCTGTCGGAAATATGTCTTGAATAAAATCCGTAGCGGTTTACCATCTTAAAGTTTTTAGGAGGCAGATGAATTAAAATATGGGGAAACAAATCTCTCAGAAGGCATAGTAATGTAAGTTTTCTTTTTATTATTAGCCAGGTCGTTAAAAAAAGAAAGTGACCTCCTTTTTCAGTAATGTCAGTAATCTTGTATTCAGCAATGGGGAACGTGCAAGGTATCGTCCAAGATATTTGATAATGCCTTTTGTGTTGTTAATATCGCCATTTCAACGTTAAAGAAAAAAACCTTTCTGTTTTTCCTTGTAAAGCTTCGTAGCAGTATTTTCTAGCAGTCTTTCTCAATCTTCTTGCTGGGATAGCTGCCGTTTTCAATAATTTTAAGGACATGGTATTTCCATTGCCCGGCAATAGTGTCAACGTTGAAGTATCTCATTTTCCTGAACTCAAGATTTTTATTGAAACCTCCTAATGAAACAATGGCATGAACATGAGGGTTCCATTTCAAGTCCCTGCCAAAAGTATGAATGACAGAAATGAGACCGTAATGTACAATATCGGAATTAGTAAAGTAATATTTGGAATGTTCAGAAATTTTTGTTTTTCTTTTTTTCTTTTTCCTGCTGATATTGTGAAAGACGAACTTGAATACCTGGTTAACAGCAGTAGAAAGTTTTGACAGAAGAGATCTGTCATAAAAAGAAGAACTTTCTGCATTCTTCAGGGATAGTAAAAAGGACATGTCGGTGCTCAATATTGAGAATATGTTTTTGAATATTTTCAGTCCATGTCATAGAATACTTGTAACCACAAGAAGGACAGAGCTTAGACTTGCAGGTAAGAGGGAACAGGTGTGTAACAGGACAGTGAGGACATTTGAACTTGAGAAAACCTTTTGAAATATCCCTGCAGGCAAGAAATTTATCAATGGAAAGTTTAATATATTCAAGGTGACTTGCCAATATTATTTTTCTTGAAAATTACTGCTCGAGCTCTCAAACGCCGAGGGCTTTCAGGCAAAAATGAGTTCGTAATGCAGCGTTTCACTTCGCAAAAACTGAACCATTTTTCTGCCAACTTCATCTGAAAAAAATTTTAGTAAAAATTTGTTGTTTCGATTAAAAGCCAAAATTCAAAGTAAAAATAATTTATTTCCATATTAAAAAGAGCAGCCTTTTAGAACCGCCCTCATCATCACTACTATGAGTTTTTAATCTGTGAAGTCATTGTCGCTATGAACTTTTAATTTAAAGATTTAATTTTTTCCCTCAATATCTCTAATTTCTTCTCTTATCTTTTTTATCAAATGCTGTCTTTTACTTTCTCTCTTGTTAAAAATTCTTTTTCTTCTACATCAGATACTTATTGCTTTTTCTGTTCTTCATCTTTTAATTTTGAAGTTGATTATCTGATGTAATCACTCTATAATTTCAGTTTCTTTGAGTCATCTGCTCTGTTAAAGTTTTTCAGTTCTATTAGATAATGTCAAAACTTTTTCAGGCTCTTCAAGTCCCTTAGTTTGATATTTTTAAGTATAAGGAATATTTTCTTATTGCTACATTTGCACTATCCCTATCTACACCTAATTTTTCTATCCATTTTCCAAAAATCCATTTCCTTTGTTCGAAAAATTTGATTGGCTTCAAATATTGCTTTTTGAATATTTAAAAATATGTTCCATTGACTTTTCTTATGGAAAGTTATGTCGTTTTCATATTTTATAAGTTTTTCTTTTTCTATTCCAGATATATCCTTTTCTAATCCTTGTGTAAAGTTAATCGTAGCATTAAGCCCTAAAAGTTCATTTACTCCAGGTAATATTACAGGATAAACACTTGAAGTATAAATTGCTGAAGTTGTATAAGCGTTAAAGCTGGAGATGTATCAAATATTACAACGTCATAATTTTTCTAAAAAATTATTCAATAATTGGTAATAATACGGCCCTTTGATTTTTAATTCTTCCATATCTTTTTCTGCTTCAGGATCTGCACTTATTAGATATAAATTTTCATTTAGCATTTCAGGTTGGAAGCCATTCGCTCTTTCAAGTAAGTAATCTCCCAATGAAAAATTTAATTCATTTACATTTACTCCAAAATTTGTGGAAAGATTAAGCTGCGGATCTGTATCTATTGCCAAAGTCTTTAACCCTTGTTTTGCAAAAATAGTGTGCTAAATTGAAAACAGTTGTTGTTTTACCACAACCACCTTTGTTATTTACAATTGATATCATAATATCCTCCCTAAAATTTATTTGTCCTTTTATTTTTAATATAACACTATTTACAAAAATTTATTTTGTCAGTTAGACTGACAAACTTGAAATTAAATATTCTATACTCACAAGACTATTCAAAATACTTTTTCATAGTAATTATAAAGACACAATGCAAAAACATATTATATAATTTTTATCTCACTCTTTAATTTTTACTGTATTTTTACAATTAATTCTTCAGCTAACTCAATTATTTCTTGTGTAAATTCATTTTCATCAATATCATAAATAACTTTTTATATTTAAAAATAATTTTATTTGTTATTGAAATTAAAATATAAAAATGATAATATAGAAATTAAGCAAAATATTTTTATAATCAAATTATTTTAGCTACAAAATTATAAATTGTTATTAGATTGCTTTAAATTTTAAGTTTATTTTAAAAAGTCTAAGTATATTTGTCAAAAATATGGGAGAAAGTAAAATATGAAATAAAAGATTTATCAATTTTATTGACAAAAGTTTCGTTATTTATGGGATTAGATCCTGATTTCAAAAATGCTTGGAAAAATTGGATTTTAAAATATATGAAAAGAATGAAACTGTATTTTTCGTGGAGATACTTTTAGGAAAAAGTAGATAATTATTATAAAAAGGTTCTGCTTATGGAGAAATGCAAAAATTTAATGGAGATACTATTGTTATAGGTGAGATGAAAGCAGGGGAAGTTCTGGCTTCTGCATTTTTATTTCTGGAGAAAAATAATATTTTTTCCTGTTGATTTGATAACTTTGGAAAATTCTAAATTATTATTTTTGATAAAGACAAATATTTAGATATAATTTATTCTGATAAAAGACTTTACTTAATTTTTATAACTGAAATTTCAAATAAAAGTCAACTTTATCAAAGCGAATATGGTTTAATTTTACAAATAAGACAATTGAGGAAAAAGATTTTAAGCTATAAAAGAATATTCTGAAAATGGTAAAATAAAATTTTTGCCTAGTATTTCAGCTTGGCAAAAACGTTTTGAAGTAACAAGACCTGCTTTATCAAGAGAAATTTCGAAATCTATGTAAAAGAAATTTTAATAAAAAGCTGAAAATAATGTCTATTTGATAAATTTTTAAAAAGAATGTTTGACATTTTTCGGATAAAAGTTATAATGATTACAGATAAATAATCAATAATAAATTAAAAAGTTTTCTGATCTCATGCGATACTAATAATGAATTTTTGGGCTTTACCTCATTTTTAATGGTTATTCCTTTATAAATTGTTTCAGGAAATCACGACGGCTAATGCTTTGTACGATTCTGTGACAATTTATAAATAGGACTACCACCTGTAACGTCTACAGGCAACCAAAATTACGTTAGAACGGTAGATTTGATTTTTGTATTTTATTACTAAAATTATCTTGTTGTTTCTCCATTTTCAACAGATAATCCTACTATCAAATAAAGAATTGTCGGAAATTATACCTACTGAAAGTGAAAAGAGAAGTGCTTTGACTTTTTCCACAGATACAATTCCTAAAAAGTAGTAAAGGATTTATAACAGCATCTTCCATAGTGTGCATAATAACTGCTGGCCACACTGATTTAGTAATTTAAAATTTCTGCATACATTATTGTCCAGCATGTTACTACTACGGTCCCTATATAGAAAAATGTCAATCTGTCAACTGGCAAAAGTATTTTTATTTCATTTTCAGATAAAATATTAGAATATATGGCAAAATGCCAACCCACCAAATAACCCCCACAAGTAACAAATTTTTAAATCAGATAACTTAGTTTTATAAGCTGATTTTGTAAGATAGATCTCCAAACTGATTCTTCAAATATATTTTTATAAATTGAGAGACAATTTGTATAATTAAAACTCCAGTATAGGTTGTAACTCCAATATTTACACTGGAAAATTCTAATACTTTGTGTTATTAATCCCAATAAAAGAACAGTTAGGGTAACAACAGGATATATTAAAAGTTGATTAGATAAAACTTTTTATTATTTTTAAATTAGGGAAAAATCCCTGTATTTTTCCATCCATCTCTAAAAAGTACGAAGTATTACTGTGCAAAATAAATGGAGATATAGCTCATAAGAAGCCCCAATGAACTATCTTGCTGTTACTGTTCCAATATTTTCACAATAATCTTGCCCTGTCAGTTTATCAATAAAATATCCCATCCAACCACAAATAGTAATAAAAATTGCAAAAATAATTACATTTTGTTTAATCCTATCTGAATTATTCATATAATTTCACCTCTTATAAAATATATTTAAACTCTGTAATAAAAATTTTCAAGTCTATATTTTTGTCTTCAGTTTTTAAACCATTTAATGTTAAAATTCACAAACATCAATTCCATAATCTAAAGTAGCTAAAGTAAATTTACTGATTTCTTTGATATTTTTAGATCACTGTTATATTTTAAGTTTTTAATTTTTCCTGATATTCTGTATCTGTAGTAGATAGTTTTAATGCTAGTCTTTCATTTTCAAAATTTATTGATTCTTTTAAGTTTTTAGTTCAGAATATTTCTTCAAAGAAAGAATGATTTTAATTAGATGTTCATTTTTGAATATATCCCATCAAAAAGAAGTTTTCCCATATCTATATTTTTAGTTTTTGAAATATCAATAGAATCTTTATCCATTCCATTAATACTTTTTCTCCAATATCAGTTATTGCATATCTTTTATTTATTCCTTTCAACAAGTTCTTCAAAAGTAACCATTTTTAATGAGAGTAGTTTTAGAGTGACCTGAATGCTTCCAAGACTATCGCTGCATATAGACTCTGAAATTATCTCTATAGTATTTCTAAGTTCAGTATGCAGTCATTCTACGTAACATTAAAATTCCTAAAATTATTTTTATCCATAATACACCTCCTATTTATACCTAATAGTAACATGACTTTTTAGGTATTGTAAAGTGATGATTTTTGTTATCAGCAGAACAGCAAAACATGAATTTTACAGTTCTTTTATTTTTATAGTCAATTTAAAAAGTGAAATATTTGTTATTTATTTAGATTAATAAACAGTTTCAAATGTAAGGACGTAAATCTGCTCTTTCACTCACTCTCTGATGTCATATCGTAAACATATTTTTAATGAAGCTACATAATAGTGATGTCAGATTTAGCCTAAAAATATTTCATCCTCACCCAAGTATTTATTTCGTATCATTGATACCAACAAATACATTTCCTCATTGTTGTATTGCAATGTCCCATCCCAATTTTAGGTTATACTGTTTAATTATATTTTCAAAGAGTATGGTTATAAATTAAAAATTTATATAATTAAAGAAAAATAACAAAAACTAACTTGATTGTATCAGGTTAAAAATTTAATATAAGGTAAAATTTTGTTAATTAAAGAAAGTAGACACAGGGAGGAAAATGTTATGAGAATATAGACAGCAGTAACATTAGAAATGTAGGAATTTTAGGACATAGCGGTTCAGGAAAGAGTAATATGGTGGAGGGACTGAATTTACAGCTGGACTTACTAATCGTATTGCAGCAAATGAAAAATGATACAAAAATTACTAATTTTTGAGTTTTGCGCTATTGAGTATCAGGCTGCGAAATTTAATTTTGTGGATATTCCAGGGTACGGAGATTTTTGGTGAAGTTGAATCGACTCTGCGGCAGTTGACGGAGCGATTATTATTGTTGACGGAACTACTGATTTAACAGTTGGGACAGAAACGGCTCTTGAGCTGACAGACAGCAGAAATATTCCATCGATTTATTTTTGTAAACAAAATTGACAATGAAAAAGCTGATTATGAAAAGATTCTTTTCACAGTTGAGAGAAAAATATGGTAAAAGAATCGCTCCATTTCATGTACCTTTGGGGACGGGGAGACGAATTTCGTGGGCATATTAATGTAATTGATATGTTTGGTAAGGGAATTTGATAAAAATAAAAATGAATGTGCAACTGTGGAAATGCCCGCTGATATGGATGATGAAATAAATTCAATTCGTGAAATGCTTTTGGAAGCAGTAGCTGAAACAGATGAAGAATTAATGGATAAATATTTTAATGGAATTGAGTTTACAACGGCTGAAATTCATCGTGACTTAGACAGGGAGTGCTTGACTGTTCTGTAATCTCCTGTTATTTGCGGTGCGACTTAAAAATATCGGACTTTCACACGACTTTTGACATGGTAAAGGATTTCTGCCATCACCTAACGATAACATTGAGCTCGAAAAATACATTTGCATGCCAAATTTTCAAAAACTACTATTGATTCTTTTTAGGAAAAAGTTTCATACGCAAAAAGTTTATTCTGGTGAAGTTAAGCAAGATAGCGAAGTTTTTAATATAAATAGAAAACAAAAGAAAGAATTGGAAAAATTTACACATTCGTTATGAATAAAAATGGAAGAAGTTCAAAAGGAATCGCTGGAGATATTGTTGTATTTTCAAAATTTAACAGTACAAAACTTCTGGATACATTGTCAACTCAATGAAAAAGAAGCTGCCATAAAGGAAATAACTTTTCCAAAACCACAATTATTCGTGGCAATAGAGCTCTTTGAACAAAAATGATGATGAAAATGTCTTCTGGACTTAATCGTCTGATGGAAGAAGACCCATCTTTCACTTGGCACAGAAACCTGAAACAGGGCAGACAGTGCTAGGAGTACAAGGAGAACTTCATTCTGCAACAGTTATCGAAAAATTAAAAGCTAAATTTGGAATATCAATAAAAACTATCGAATTAAAAAGTGCTGCACCGTGAAACAATCAAAGGAACTCTGATGTTCAAGGAAAACACAAGAAACAATCAGAGGGCAATGGACAATATGGAGATGTATTAATTAAATTTTTCTCACGTAGATGAAGACTTTTGGTCTTTTGAAGAAACAATTACAGGTGAAGCGTTCCAAAAATCATATATTCCAGCTGTAGAAAAGGATTAAGAGAATCAGCAAAGAAGGAGTTCTAGCTGGTTATCCAGTAACTAACATAAAAGCTGTCTTATACGACGGTTCATATCACGATGTAGATTCTTCAGAATTAGCCTTTAAAATTGCCGCAAACTTGCCTCTTCAAAAAGGGAATGCTGGAAGCAAAACCAATTTTATTAGAACCAATTATGGAACTTATAATTATCATTCCAGAAGAATATATCGGAGATATAATGGGCGACATCAACAAAAACGTGGTAGAGTAATAGGAATGGAAGCTCACAAAACACAAACAAAAATAGTAGCTGAAGCCCCAATGTCAGAAACATTCAAATATGCCAACGAATTGAAAGCCATCACGCAAGGGCGTGGATATTTTGAAATGAAACTTGTAAGATATGAAGAATTAATGGGAGACTTGGCACAAAAAGTAATTGACAGCAGAAAAATAAAATTTAACTAGAAATATTTTTATATAGTTTGAGATAAAGAGAGAAATTTTAATAATATTATTTTCTCTTTTTGTTTTTGATAAAGCAATACTAAGCCCTCATTTAAATAGTAGAAAATCAGAAAAATTCATGTAATTAAAGGCTTTTTACAAGACTACCAAATTAATTGCTGTAGAATTTTATTTCTCATTTTTAATAGAGTTTAGTATAAAAGTATTTGAATGGGAAATTTTTCAAAAAACTTTGGAAAAATCAAAAATATGGTACAATAAGTTTGTAGAAAAAGTTCCTACCACTACTAAAAATTAAAAATGCAGAGAAAAATCCATTTAAAGCCAGTAAAATGCTAGTTAGGAGTTACGAAAATACTACAGCAAAAATGACAAAAAATTAATCAAAAATGCGATTTAATGTCTGAAAAATCTTGTAACATTGATAACAAAGGGTTTTCTCAAAAAGTACGGTAAGAATAGTGAATCCATTAAAATAAGGGATTAGAATAAAAATTAAAGGCAACAACTTTTATATGAGGTTGTTTTTTGTTTATAGAAAATTGTGAAAAAGGAGGAAAGAAATGGCGTTAATTTTTGTTACTGGCGGAGCGAAAAAGTGGAAAAGCAAGTTTGCTGAAGAGTTAATTTTAAGTTTGAATGATGGGAAGCAGGAGAATGTGTATTTGGCAACATCACTTGTGTTTGATGAGGAAATGAAGGAAAAAGGTGAGGCTGCATAAGGAAAGAAGGAAAAATGATTGGGGAACTGTGGAAACTTATAAAAATTTTGAAAGTAATTTAAATAAATATTTTTCCTAAAACAGAAAAATGAAATTAAAAATAATATGCTTTGTGGACTGTCTAACAAATATGATTACTAATATAATTTTTGAGGAAAAGGATGTTGACTGGGATAATTTTGACAAGAAAATCTTATGTAAAAATTGTGAAAAAGTTGAACAAAAATGTGGGAAAAATATAGTAAAATGAACTCCTGAATATAACAAGTCAATTTCAAAATACGGTAATTGTGTCAAATGAGCTGGGGTTAGGGGCTTGTGCCGAGTTATCCATTGGGACGTTATTTTCGTGAAATTGCAGGAAAGATGAATCAGGCTGTTGCAGAAAGAGCTGATGAAGTTTATTTTGTGGTGTCTGGCATTCCAATGAAAAATTAAATAATTAATAGTCCTGTTCGGTAATTATATGAACTTAGAATTTACAACTAATTTATTTTTAATGGGGAATGTATAAAATATTATTATAGGAAATTGTAAAAGTAAAAAGCAATAAAAATTATTGGATGATAGCGGTATTTATAAGTACAAGAGATTAATCACTCTTTTTCAGAGAATGGAAAAATAATAGAATATTATATATATTGAAATTTATATACTTTGCTACATGACTGAAAAGCATTAATAAAGGAGCATTTTAACATGAAAACAAAAACAGATTTACAGCTGGAAAAGAATAAAAATTAGAAAAGAAATTTTTGGGAAAAAGAAATACTTTTATCCACTGAAGAAGTAGAAAAAGTGATTTAATTATTGGAAAATTTGGGGAAATTTATAAAAATGCTGAAAATATAATGATTTTTATGGACATGAAAAATGAAGTGAGAATCATGAAATTGATGGAATTTTATCCTAAGAAAAGTATCCCCAAAATTACAGAGTAGTAAAAATAGAGAAATGAAAAATTAATAAATATGAGGAAAATGAGCTTTGTATTACATAAATTTGGGTATTACGAATCTTCTTCCAGCGATTTTTATAATGAAAATATTTTGATATTGTAATTGTTCCAGCAGTTGTTTTTGATTTGGATAGAATTGGATTTGGCGGTGGGTACTATGATACTTTCTTTTTGAAAAAGATCTCGAGGGAAAATAAAAGTTTTGTTTATTGGTATTGTTATGATTTTCAGATTATTGAAAAAGTTCCGTCAGAAGAGCATGATGTAGTCTTGGATTTTGTTGTAAGTGAAAGTAGAATAAAAGTTTTACTAAAAACATTATCCAAATATTTCTTTTGCTTTCTGATACTGTAGAATCCAAATTTTTGCAACTTATTTAGAGTTACAAAAATCTATTTTAGTATGTAATCTGGTTTCATAATATCACATTTCTATATATTCGTGTATTCTCACTTCTAATCTAACCCTTCTAAATTTTTATTCAAAACATATTTTTAGTTATATAAAATGTTTTTTTATAGGTATTATTTGAGAGAGATTTTCAGATTCATTGTAATTGAAAAATATAATTTTTCTGTGTATTTTTCAAATATAATGAGATTGTTTAGTTATTCTTTCATTTAATTTTTCTAGTAGTTCACAAATCATAGTAAAAATGTTATAATATCAAACAGTAATGAAAAAGGGTGAGAACATTGAATATTACTTTACATAGAAAAATATCGACCTCAGAATTTTGACGAAATTGCAGGGCAGGAATTTGTGTTAAGGGCAATAAAAATTCTTTGAGGAAAATAAACTCGCATGCGTACTGTTTACAGGACCACGTGGAGTTGGAAAAACAACTATCGCAAGGGCTTTAGCACAAAGGTGTAAACCGCCTGAATAGTGAGGATGTGAGCAGGATAATCCTTGTGGGAGGTGAAACTGCCGAAATTTCTCAAGGAATTTCTATGGATATGATTGAAATGATGCGGCTTCTAATCGTGGGATTGATGAAATTCGTGAACTCAAAGAAAAAGATAAATTATCAGCCTGTTAAAGGAAGATATATATATAATTGATGAAGTCCACGTTACAAAAGAGTTTTCACGCACTTTTGAAGACGCTGGAGGAACCCCTTCACACGTTATATTTATTCTGCTACTACAGAGATTGATAAGATTCCAGATACTGTTATTTCTAGGTGTCAGCGGTATGATTTTTGCCACTGATAAGGAAGATATAAAAATTGATTAAAAATGTGGCTGAAAAGGAAAATATTAAGATTGACGATGCAAGTCTTGATTTCTGATTTCACTCGAAAGTCTGAAGGAAGTGCAAGGGACAGTTTTTCCATATTTGAGCAAGTTGTGTCAAACTTCAACAATGAAGAAATTGATATTACAAAGACGTGAATGCTTTGGGAGTTGTGCCTGACGTTATTCTTGAAGAATTTTAAATTCCAGCAAAAGTAGGCGATAAAGAAAAATTAGTTGATTTTATTGATAAAATCTGGGAAGATGGACTTATTATCTGAAAACTTTTTAAAGGATTTTTGCGTATTATTTAAAAGAGCAGTTTAGGAAAAACGGATTTATCGGAAAATTTTTCTGCTGGATACTGATAAGTGCGATACCTTGAATGAATTTAAGTATGAAGAGGATAAAAGGCTGCTTGGCTATGCTTATCCACGAGCTTTACAAAAAGAAGAAGAAAAATTCTAAAGTGCAAATTCTAGCTGAAAGCACACCTGCTTTTTAATAAAAACGATATGAAAGATATGTCAACAGCATTTACGTGAAAAAGTATTGTCAAGTTATGAAAAATGCTAATATTGTGAATCAGAAGGCTGGCTTATGGGAATTTTCGAACCTGTAAATATGGAAAAACTGAAAAATTGTAAAAGATTATGATATTTCAATTTTACTGAAAAATTGGAAAAAGTTTTGGTTGGAATAAAAGGTAAGTGTTGTGGGCAGTACTATGACAGGAAAGCAGCTCCAGATAGAGTGGAAAATGAGTTTTGTATATAAAATTCTCAAAAATCATTTACAGCGAACAAGTTTTACTGCCTCGAGAAAAGCCGAAAAATTGAAGCAGTTATTAATCAAATCTGTAACTAGTATGATCCAAACTTTTCTCGAAAGCGAAGATTCACAAATGAAGAGGATAAATTTTTGCAAAAATGCAGTCAAGTTCTTTGATGGAGAGATTTTGATAGTCAAAATATTGGACAAAAAGTTTTAAACAAAGAAAGTGAATGATAACATATGAAAAATTAAAGTAATTTCTGAAGGAAACTATCAAAGGTGTTGGGAAAAAGATGAAATTGTGGAAGTAAAAGATGGATATGCGAATAACTTTTTATTAAATACAAAATAAGCATACTCGCAAAATCCTGAGGAATGTTAATAAACTTGAAGGCAAAATGAAAAATTCAGAAAAATCACGATAGAAGATGTGAAAATGCAAATGAATTGAAGGTTCTTGGTTGAAAAAGAAATTGTCTCAAAAGTGAAGGCTGGAGAAAATAATAAAGTGTTTTGTTCAATTGGAGCAAAGGAAATTGCAGAGGCAATGCAGGAGCAGTTAAATGTTGAAATTGATAAAAAGAAAGTTTCTAGCTAACTCAAAAAGTTAAGGAAATTGGAGTGCATAACGTAGGATTAAAACTTCACCTGAGTTAAAGCAAATTTGAAAGCTAGAGTTGAAGCTAATAGTTTAATATTATAGATTCTAGTTTTGATTTTTAAATGGGATTTTATAGAAAGTGAGAAATCTAAAATGGGATTGTAGGATTTTGGAAGAAGAAGAAAAACAGTAAGCCGTTTAGTATTGAAGCTGAAGAGGCTTTGCTCGGATTCATCTTTATAAACCTAATGTTATTGGAGATGTTGTCGATATTGTAACATCTGAGGACTTTTCTACAAAAATAACTATAAGCTGATTTTTCTCAGAAATGGCAAAAGGGCTTATAATGTTGGAAAAATAATTGATGTACTTTTAATTATTGAAATCGCTGAAAAGCAGGAACTGATGGATGAAGTTGGAGGCGAGGACATTATTTAGGACTTGACAGGAAGTTGTGCCTGACTGCCGCAAATGCAATGAATTATGCTCAAATTATAAAAGATAAATCTATACAGAGGCACTAATAGGCATTGGAGAAAAATCGTCAAAATGGCGATGCGTGGTTACGAAGAAGTTGATACAATGCTGGATAAACTCAGAAAGCATGATTTTTCAAATTGCTGAATCCAAGCAGAAAAAGGATATTGTTCCTTTATTTGAGCTTTGTTCAAGGCAAAATTACACAAATGGACAATTATAGCAGAGAGTAAAGGCAAGATAACTGGCATTTCTTCAGGATTTGATAGATACGACAGTATAACAAGTGGATTTCACGGCTCTGATTTATTAATTCTGCGGCACGTCCTGCTATGGGTAAAAACAGCTTTTGCCTTAAATTTGGCTATAAATGTTGCACGGCAGGGAAAAAGGCGTACTTATATACAGTTTGAAAATGGGAAATGAGCAATTGTTTGACAGGCTTGCAGTAAAGTGAGGCAAAAAATACGGCTACAAAAGCTCTGAAAGATAGCATACGACACCAGAAGAACTGTAAATCTAGGAAGTGGATTAGGCTGGCTTTCTGAAATGCCACATTTATATTTCAGATTCTCAAGCGACAATGTTGGAAATAAAGGCTACTGCACGGCGATTAAAAGCTGAAGGGAAATTAGACTTTATGTTAATTGACTACTTGCAGTTAATTAATCCATCTGAAAAATCTCAAGAAAAAGCAGGAACAGGAAATATCTGAAATTTCACGCTCATTAAAAATATTGGCAAAAAGAGCTGAATATCCCGATTGTAACACTTTCACAGCTATCACGTGGAGTAGAGCAAAGAGTGGATAAAAGACCAATTTTGTCAGACTTGCGGGAATCAGGGCAATTGAGCAAGATGCAGATATGGTAATGTTTTTATATCGTGATAAATATTATCACAAAGACACTGCTCCTGAAGTAAACAACATGAATGATCTCCATCAAAAATATCTAAGTGCATCACAGGAAGTCGAAAAGATAATGAAAATGAACTTGAAAAGTGGAACTAATAATTGGTAAACATAGAAGTGGACCGACTGAACCATAGAATTAGGATTTAGACCAAGCTATCAACAGTTTGTAAACGTTGTAGATGATGAATTTGTACCGCCTACTGAATAATAAAAATAAAGAAAAAGAAAATTAAGAGAGAAAATAAAAATGGAAACAGAGTAGAATTATTGGCACCAGCTGGAAATATGGAAAAAGTTAAAAACAGCTTTTCATTTTGAGCTGATGCCTGTTTTGTTGGAGGAAGTGCTTTCAACTTGAGAGGAATGTCTTCAAACTTTTAAAAATAAAGAATTAAAGGAAGCCGTGGACTATGTTCACAGTTTAGGTATATATATGTTACACTAAATATTTTTGCACATAATACAGAAATCGAATATATGCCAAGATTTATACTTGATGAATTTGGCGTGGATGCGGTAATTGTGGCTGATTCAGGAGTTTTTCCAGATGGTTAGGCAGCATGCTCCAAATATGAAAAATTCACGTAAGCACTCAAGCAACAATACAAACTGGATGAGTGTAAAACTTGAAGGATATGGGACAAAAAGAGTTATTTTAGCTAGAGAAAATGTCGTTAAAAGAAATAAAAACTATTCGTGAAAAGTACCTGATGGGAAATTGAAGTATTTATTCATGGAGCAATGTGTATGGCTTTATTCAGGAAGATGCTTATTAAGTAATTACTTTACAAACCGTGACGCAAAACCGTGGAATTCTGTGCACAGGATTGCCGTTGGAACTATAAAGTGATTGCAGAGGGCATGAGGAAACTGGGGCTCATGATATTGTAGAAAATGAAGAAGGACATATATGTTTAATGCTAAAGATTTATGTTCCATCGAATTTATTGACAAAGTTCTTGAAACTGGTGTGGATTCATTAAAAATTGAAGGAAGAATGAAAAGTATTTACTATAATTCAAACTGTTGTAAAACAGTATAAAAAGAGCATTGGATAACTATTATTCTGGAAATTATGAATATAATCCAGACTGGCTAAAAGAGCTTAAAACAATCAGCCATAGACAATATTCAAACGGATTTTATTTAGACCGACTTCTGAAAAAGGATCAGAAATTACGAAACGGGTCTTTCTTACAGCCAAACCTACAGACTTGTTGCAAACGTACTTGAAAAAGTTGACACAAATAAATACAAAATTCAAATAAGAAATAAAGTTTATGACAGAAACTTTGGAACTTGTACGTCCGATCGGAGATGCTGTTAAATTCAAAGTAGAAAAATTTTTAAATACAAAAAATGATGAATTGCAAGAATACGTAAATCCAAATACTATCGCTATTATTGAAACAGATGTGGAAATGGGACCAATGGATTTGATAAGAATAAAACTTCCAGAAGGGCAATCTGACAGCGATATGGACACTGCTGAATTTTAATAAATATAAACTTTAATTTAATGATAATTTTAACTAAAAAGAGTAATATTCAAAAACACTATATTTTTAATGATAACCAAACTATATATTCACTAAAAATTATAATAGATAAAATACTATACAAATCAAAAATAGGTTATAATTATCTATATATTTAGAAACTTTTTATTTTTTAAATGAGAAGATTGAAAAATTATAAATTTAAAACAAAAATAGAATTGGAGATAATTATGAGAGAGATATTAGTAATTGAAGATGATCCTAAAAATTTTCAGAGATTACTTGAAATTGAATTAAAATTTGAAGGGTTTGATGTATTTTTTGCATACTGATGGTAAAGAAGGACCAAATATGGCTAGGGTATGGTTCATACGATATTATTCTTCTAGATGTGATGCTTCTGAAAATGAGTGGAATGGAAGTTTGTAAAAGAATAAGAGAAATTCACAAGCACCTATTATTATGCTTACTGCAAAAGATGAAATTAGTGACAAAGTAGTAGGATTTGACTATGGAGCAGATGATCAAGATGACAAAAACCGTTTTCAAATGAAGAATTGCTTGCAAGAATAAAAAGCTCTTCTTAGAAGAACTAAAATCTGTTGTTCATAAAGGAATATTTGAATTTGAAGATTTGACAATTAACTATTCAACTTATGAAGTGTTTAGAGAATATGGAAAAATCTAATCCAACTTTCAAAAAGAGAATTTGAATTACTTGATTTTTAGTGTTAAATAAAGGTATTGTTTTTATCAAGAGATAAAAATCTTGGAAGAAGTGTGGGATTTGATTATATTGGAAAACGACAATATTCTTGATTTGTATATTAAATATTTAAGAGATAAAATTGACAGACCTCATGAAAGAAAAATTTATTCAAACTGTAAGAGGAATTGGATTTATTTTTAAATAAGGAGTAAAGGATGAAAAATTTGAAACTAGAAGATCGTATTTCAGCAAATTACGCTCTTTCTATTTTTGGTATTAATATTAGTTTCTAATATTATTCTTGTTTATTCACCGCAAAGGCAGTCCACAAAGTGCTGGAAGATTCTGCTAGTAATAAAATGGATGAAATAAACAGTTTGGATAAAGTTGAATTTTTCGGATAAAACAAAATGTCCTTACACTTGATTTTTAATCCTGAAATTATTGAAGGAAAAAGTTATTCATGTAAAGCCTTTTAATCCTGGTGAAGAAAAATTATCTATATGTGCTAGAAATAAAGCAAGCTAAAGATTCTGTAATTCCACTAATACACTTGGAGACACTGACACAGAGGAAGCTCGATGACTAATGAAAAATGGTTAATTTATCTGAAACTTTTAATTTAGAAGACAACGACTATGAAGGAAAAATAATAAAACATTGAAAAATAAATATTTTGTTTTCAAAGTAAGTCGAAATAAAAATTACAAATTTAATATTTATACTTTTGAAAAGAATGTAACGCAAGAAAATCAAATTTATAAAAGGCTGGAATATCTTGTTATTCTATTTACGATAATTGGTGTTGTTATTACAATTATTGTTTCAAAAATAATGAGTAGAAGAATTTTGAAACCTATTAATAACGTAATAAAAACAGCTAAGAGCATTTCAACAGATGATTTGAGTAAAAGGATAGAAATTCCAAAAAGAGGAAGATGAACTGCAAAATTTGACACTTATTATAAACGAAATGCTGATAGACTTGAAACGTCATTTGAAAAATCAAAACAAAATTTGTATCGGATGCTTCGCATGAATTGGTGTACACCACTTGCAATAATAAAAGGTTATGCGGAAATTATACGAAAAACGTGGAACTACTGATATTGATATCTTTGTAGAATCGATTGATTCAATAATTAGTGAAACTGATAATATGCGTAATTTAATCCAAAAACTTTTATTTTAGCTAAAAGGTGAGATTACAAAAATTAATACAAAATTTATAGATATTGATGCAAATGAAATGGTTCATCAAATTCATTCTGATACTGTAGTTTCTATTTAAAACTCATAAGTTTCATCTTGAAACAGAGAAAACTACAAGATTAAAGGTGATGAAACATTGTTACAACAAGCGATCAGAGCGTTAATCGAAAAATGCTACAAAATATTCTGAACCACATACAAATATTTATATCAAATCATTTGATTAAAAGACGGTTTTGGACGAATTTCAATTCGAGATGAAGGTGTTGGAATTTCTGATGAAGATGCAAAAGAATTTTTTGACAGATTTTTACAGGGTTGACCTGTCGAGAACAAAGGCAACTGGTGGAACTGGACTGGGACTTGCAGATAGTAAAACGGATTGTAGAGATTCATAATGGAAGAATTGAAATTGATTCTAAAAATGAATAAGGAACAGAGATTTCAATTGTACCATTAGTAGGAGATACTGCTACAACTGTATCAGAAGAAGCAGCCAAAAATGTTAAAAAAAGAGCAAAATCAGAAAAAGGCTGTTTTCAGTTTTTAAAAAGAAAGTGAAAAAGGAAAATAAAAGATAAAAGAATAGGAAGGAAGTATAATGGCTAGAAAATATTTTTGGAACTGATGGAATGAGAGGGAAGCTAACAAAGACTTGACAATCGACTTAGTTACCCGTCTAGGACTTGCTCTTGGATATTATTTAAAAACATAGAAAAAGCTGAAAGCCAAAAATTATTCTTGGAACTGACACAAGAATTTCAGGTATATGATTCGTTCAGCTCTTACAGCTGGACTAAATTTATGGGAGTAAATATTGATTTTGTAGGGAGTATTGCCTACTCCAGGAGTTTGCTATCTGACTAGAAAAATTAAAGGCTGATGCGGGAATTATGATTTCTGCTTCACATAATCCTGTAAAGGATAATGAATAAAAATATTTAGTCAAAATGGTTATAAATTACCTGATTCAGTTGAAGAGGAATTAGAAAAATTAATGGAAAAAAGGACGAACTTTTAAAACATCAAGTACCAGGAGATGATTTAGGAACGTTCAAATATGTGGAAGATGATATGAGAATTTATTTAGATTATCTAACTTCACTGTAAAAACTAATTTTTCAAAAATTACGAATTGTAATTGATACAGCAAATGGTGTGCTTTATAGAGTTGCTTCAAAAAGTTTTTCAAGCCTTGGGAGCAGATGTTGTTGTAATTAATAATATTCCAAATGGGAAAAATATTAATGTAAATTGCGGATCTCACTCATCCAGAACTCTTCAAGATATAGTAAAAGTTTATAAGGCTGATTTAGGTCTTGCTTATGATGGTGATGCTGACAGATTGATTAGCTGTTGATAATACAGGTGAAATTATAAAATGGAGATTTGATTATTGCGATTATTGCTGAATACATGCAAAAGAGAGGACTTTTTGAACGATAATAAGGTCGTAACAACTGTTCTAGCAATATGGATTTGAAAAATATCTGATGAAAAAGGAATTGGACCAATTCGTGCAAATGTTGGAGATAGATATGTTCTGAGAAAAATGAAAGAATATGGACTAAATATTGACGGAGAGCAGTCCGGACATATTTTAATGCTTGACTACAACACGACTGGAGATGGAGTGCTATCGTCGATTCAACTTGTTGCGGCTATTATTTTAGAAAGGGAAAAACATTGCATGAACTTGTAAAAGGAATAAAAATTATGGCCTCAAGATTCGTGAAAAATATCTTTGTTGCAAAAAGAGAAGAAAGCAAACTTGGGAAACAAATAAGGAATTAATCGACTTTCATAAAGGCAAAGGAAAAAGAAATCGCTGAAAAGGTAGAATTTTTAGTAAGAGCTTCTGGAACAGAATCACTTATAAGGGTAATGGTTGAAGCAGAAAGTCAAAAATTGTTGATAAATACATAGCAGAATTAAGTAAAAAGTGGAAGAAACACTTTGTTAATTTGAAAAATATTTATAAAAAGAAAAATCATGAAGCTAAATAGGCTATGATTTTTCTTTAAATTAATCTTTTTCCTTGAACTTACTTCATTTACAAATTTTTAAATAACTTTTGTGCAGTTTCATCATTAATTGCCATCATTTCTGGGTGCTATTGACTCCAAATGATAAAAAATTTCATCAGAAATATTTTCAATTGCTTCAATTACCCTGTCTGCACTTTTTGCAGTTACAGTGAATCCTTGTGCCAATTCATTTATTATTTGATGATGGTAACTGTTTATAAATCCAACTCTTCAGGATAAATGTCGCTTAGAAAAGCAGTTGGTTGCTACAGAAATAGAATGAGTTGGAGTATGGGCTTTCAGCTTTTTGAAAATGCTTTATTTGAAACATTTTTCATCATAAGAAAGATCTTGGTAAAGTGATCCGCCACATTCAACATTACTATCTGCATTCCACGGCAAATTCCGAAAAGATTGGCTTTATAGGTAATTGCATAACGGATAAGAAGTGAGTCAAATTTATCACGTTCTGGAAAATATTTCTCCCAGCTTTTCTTTTTGGTTCTTCCCTCGTAAAGAAGCGGAAAAACATCATTTCCCAGTTAAAATTATTCCATCCACACTTTTTACAAATTCCTCAATGATATCTTCGTGCTCATTCAAAGGTAGAATATGTGGCACTCCACCAGCATTTATTACGGCATTGATATAGGAAACATCAACATAGGCTCGTTTATAGCCAGCAAAAAGACCTTTTTCCAGTCCAAGTATATACTGAAATCCCAATATTAGGTTTTTCATATTATCCTCCCCAATTATAAATTTTATATATAATTTAACCATATATTTTTATTAGTCAAATTTTTATTTAAAATGTTAATATTTTTAGTTATTAATTTTTATAATTTTTAAATTTATAATTACAAAACCTTTATTTAAAGAATTTTATTCTCATCTACATTTTTATTTAATTTTATTTTAATTCAAAATAAAACTTTAAGATATATTTATTTTAGATAGATTTAGGCTAATTAACAAAATATAAAAATATACTCTAAAAATTTTGAAATTATTATGATATAATATAATTTATTTTTAATAAATTAAACAATTTAAACTAAAGATATGGGGAAATAAACTAAATATTATATAGGAGGTGAATAATATTGAAATATATTAGGTTAGATGTAAACTAATAATAGGGAATCTAAAAATTATAGACTTATAATCTATGTATAATTTGAACTAATGTCAAAAATCTTAATAATTTAGATTTGATTATAATTAAAAATTAAAAATCAAAAGGAGAAATTTATGAGAAAAATACAGAAGATTTCATTTTTATATGGATAAAGAAAATATTGGTACATTAAACTAACGAGATATGCGGAAATTTTTATTTAAAAAGATGATTAAGGACTGAAAACATTGAAAAGTTCAGTTTGACAATTTAAAATTTGGAATTTATTTTTCTAAACTGAAGAAAATAAAGAAAGAATACTAGTTTTGTATAAAAAGAAGATAAAATGTGACATTATTTTATAAATGGAATAAAAAGAGTTTTATACAGATTTATATTTTTAATAATGCACCAAAGAAAAGACAAAAATAAAATTTTTTGAAGAGTTAATTGAAAAATATTGGGAATTATTAAAATAAAAGATGTAAATCTATAGAGTTTTGTTGTAAAAATTACTGTAAAATAAAAAGAGCGTTGTTATAATATGCAATTAGGCTACATAATTTAAATAACAGATAATATTATCATTTTTAAAAATAATTTGATTTTTTGAAAAATGGGGGTATACTTTAATGTAAAGAACAAAAATGGAGGTATTTATATGAAAGTTTTAGCTATGATTTTAGCTGGTGGAAGAGGGTTCAAGACTTGACATTCTATCAGAAAAAGAGTTAAACCAAGTGTTCCTTTGCTGGAAAAATTTAGAATTATTGATTTTTGCACTAAGTAACTGTTCAAATTCTGGTATTTACGATGTTGCATTACTAACTCAATATTTTAGCCATTATCATTAAATGAACATATTGGATCTGGAAAACCATGGGATTTTTGATAGAAGAGACACTGCAATCACAATGTTGCAGCCACATGAAAAACTTAGTGGAAATTCTTGGTATCAAGGAACTGCTGACGCAATTAGACAAAAATATTGACTTTATTAAAAGTAAAAACCCTAAATATGTATTGATTTTTATCTGGAGATCTATATTTACAAAATGGATTATAGATGGATGTTAAAAAGAACATGAAGAAAATCAGGCTGAATTAACAATTGTTGCACAGCCTGTACCTATTGAAGAAGCAAGCAGATTTCGGTATTTTTGAAGTTGATCAAAATAAAAATCTTAAGCTTTGAAGAAAAACCTGCTGAACCAAAAAGTAACCTAGCTTCAATGGGAATTTATATTTTTAACACAGACTCATTATTAGAATACCTTGAAAAATTGGAAAACCACGATTTAGATTTTGGAAATCACGTTATTCCTGCAATGATTCACGAAGATAGAAAAGTTTATGTTCACACTTATGATAGCTACTGGAAAGATGTAGGAACTTATGATTCATACTTGAAGCAAATCCGGATTTAATCAAAAAATCCGAAGAAGTTGGAATTAACTTTAGTATGACCAAGGATGGAAAATTTACACAAGAAGTGAAGACTTGGCACCTGTAAGAATCGGAGTTACAGGAAGCGTTCAAAATTCATTAATCTGTAATGGATGTAAAAATCGAAGGAAGTGTGGAAAAATTCAGTATTAGGACCTGGAGTTACAGTTAGAAAAAGGTGCAACTATTAGAAACTGTATCATTTTTTCTGGAACTTATGTTGATGCAAAATTCTCATTTGGATACAATCATTGCTGATAAAAACATATATTGGTAAAATTCATTTATAGGGAATGGAAATGCAAATATTCCCAAATAAAGAACGTCTGACTTATTATCTTCGGAATAACAGTAATTGGTAAAGAGTGTAGTTATCCCGATGGTTCAATTATTGGTAAAAATGTAAGAATTTTTCTGAGTAAAAATTGATGAGCATAACAGATTAATTGAAACAGGGGAAACTATAAAATGGTAGTTTGAACTATCTAAAATTAATAATTTAAAAATTCAAGTTATTGAGATTTTCTAAACTATTTTAAATAGTCGATCTTGGTAGCTTGAATATTTTTAGAATATGTCTAAAACCTTCTAAAATTGAAACTGATAGAAGTAAAAAGGTTTTTGGAAAAATAGTAGAATAATAGTATAATCATAATTTTGCAGTTCGCTTTAAAATGATTGTACTAAAAATATTTTAAGAATAGGAGGATTAATTTGAAAATAGTATATTTGGCATCTGAAGTGGCTCCGTTTTATAAATCTGGTGGACTAGCTGACGTTTTGGGGGCATTGCCTAAAAATGCAGGAATTAGGACATGAAGTTTCTATAATAATGCCTAAATATGATATAATACCGTTAAAAATATCTTGAAAAAGCTGGAATGGGTAGTAAGGCTTGAAAGTCACGGAGATGTGTTTAATTTAGTAAGATACCGGATGATAAGATAAATTATTACTTTATTGAAAAATAAAGCATTATATGAAAGAGGACATGTTTACGGGGATTTTGACTGAGGATGTTCAATATGCGATGTTTTTCAGAATTAGCACTTAGATTTTTGAAGGAAATTAATTTGCAAGCGGATATCTTGCATTGTAACGACTGGCAAACTGGTCCAGTTCCATATTTTTGAATGTTAGATATAATTATGATCCATTTTACTGGGATATGAGAACAGTTTACTCAATTCACAACTTAATGTACTCAAGGAAAATTCTAAATACTCATTTGAAAGAATGGGATATTATATGGATGACAGACATGACTTTGAACTTTTATGGAAATTGGAATTGGATATGGAGATGTTGTAAATACAGTGAGTCCAACTTATGCTGAAGAAATAAAAATACGCTTACTTTGGTGAAGGGCTGGAATGGATTACAACAGAAAATATATTCACGGTATTTTAAACGGAATAGATATAGAAGAATTCAATCCTGAAACAACAAAGGGAATAATCCCTTTCATAAGATTCTTTAGATAAAAAGAAAGAAAAATAAATATTTACTGCAAGAAAAATTAGGATTGCCAAAAATCAGATGTTGCTTTAATTTCCATAGTTTCAAGACTTGTTGAAGCGAAAAGGGTGGACTTGGTATCAGCGGCGCTTGAAAACTTATTGCAGTACGACGCTGTTCAAATAGTGATTTTTAGGAAGTGGAGATAAATTCTACGAGGATTACTACAACCACTTGGCATGGAAATATCCTAATAAATTCAAAGTTTATCTTGGTACAACGGACAGCTTGCAAATGAAATCTACGCTGAAGTGACATGTTCCTGATGCCATCAAGATATGAGCCTTGTGGACTTAGCCAAATGATAGCAATGAGATTTGGAACTATACCACTGTAAGGGAAACTGGAGGATTAAAAGATACTGTACAGCCTTACAACATTTTTACAGATGAAGGAAACGGATTTTTCATTTACAAAACTTTAATGCAGACGATATGCTTTTTACAATAAAAAGTGGCAGAAGGAATTTATTGATGACAGACCCTGACATTTGGGAAAAATTAGTAAAAAGAAATATGGAGCTGATTTTTCTTGGGATAGATCAGCAAGAGAATATGAAAACTTTATGAAATAGCTAAATCTTATTAATTTTTAAAAATAAAAATGGAGTAGAACTTGATGTTACACTCCATTTGTTAATTTTAGTCAGTTGAGTGCGTAAAGAGTCGAAGCATAAACTACCGCCTATCTCATATTAAATGGATAGTAGATTTAAGTATAGATGAAAAATTATATACAGACAATACAAAAAGCGTGGAGAAATTCTAAAAGTTTGTGTGAGTACAGCAGGATTAGATCAAGGATAAAAATATACAGTAGCAATCGACAAATAAAAGTGTAAAGGAGCTAAAATTATAACTATGAAACTAAAATCATAAAATTTGTTTTGATATAAAAGAGTTCAAGCTATAATTTGAAAAGATTAAAATAAAAATTTTTATAATAAAAATTAAAAACCTTTTTCTATTGACAAATTGATGGGGTAATATAGGATTATAAGAAAATATTAATTGAAGGATAAAAAGAAGGTGTAATTATGAGTAAAGAAAAATATTAGAAAAATTAAAAGGAAATTGATTGTTTTCGTGCCAGGCATTGCTCTGGAGAGCCACTTTTATATAGAAAAATGGGACTATAATGCATCTTATGGCTATTGCTAAGAACAGGCTGGAGCTGCGGGAATAAGAACAAATGGAATAAGAGATATTGAAGAAATCACTTAGATTTACCTGTTATAGGATTAATCAAAAAGCAATATGAAGGATTTCTAGCATATAACTGTAACGATGAAGGAAATAGATGATTTAGTGAAAGCTAAAGCCGATATAATTGCACTAGACTGTACAATGAGAGAACGTCCTGAAGCAAAAACAATAAATGAATTTATATTAGGGAAAAATATCCTGATGTGTATTAATGGCAGATATCTCAACATTTGAAGAAGGCGTGAATGCTGAAAAAGTTGGTGTAGACTTTTGTAGGAACAACGCTTAGTGGCTATACTCCCTATAGCAAAAATCAGAAGGGCCTGATTTTTGAATTAGTAGAAAATCTTGCTAAAAACACTTCATATTCCAGTAATAGCAGAAGGAAAGATACATGAACCGAAGCAAGCATGCTGGAATTAGGTGCGTTTGCAGTAGTTGTTGGAGGTGCTATAACAAGACCTCTTGAGATTGCTCAAAGATTTGTTAGGAAATGAGAAATAAAAATTAGTAATTAAAAATAATATTATAGAAAGGAAATTATTGGAAACTATTTTAAAAATAATAAAGAGAGGAGGAAATATAATATTTTTAAATGGTTTCAATATATGGTATATGCTATGAAAAATAATGGAATTTTTGCAGTATTACAGAAAATAGGTAGGGCTTTTGCTGCCCCCTATCGCAGTGTTGCCAATGGCGGGGATACTTTTTAGAGTGGAGGTCTTTTACAAATCCTGTCCTTATAAAAACATATAATTTAACTTTTTCTTGAACCGGGAACGCTGTTAAAATTACCTTATGCAGCTGTTTTCAATACAGGATTATTTGTTTTTGCAAATTTACCTTTACTGTTTGCGGTTGGTGTAGCTATAGGGCTTGCAAATAAAAATAAAGAAACTGCCGCTTTTATCAGCTGTTTTAGATTTTTGCTTTTTTTCACACTATAATAGGAACGATATTGAGTTTTAAAGGGATAACTCCTGATTCTGGTAACTTATGATGCTCTTATTGGAAAAAGGTTTGAGTGAAGCTGCGGCAAGAGGAACAGCGGCATTATATGCAAAGGAACCTGGAATATTTACATTACAGACAGGTGTGTTTGGTGGTATCGTGTGTGGTATTGTGGCTTCGGCAATTACAACAGTTTTTCAGATAAAAATTACCCTGATTATTTAGCATTTTTCAGTGGAAATAGATTTGTGCCTGTTATGACGATTATTTTGTTTATTCCTTTGGCAGCGATATTTCCGTTTATTTGGCCTACAATTTTATGGGAATTGTAAAAGCTGGAGAAATGTTTGCAGCTACAGGAGCTATAGGAACATTCTTCTATGGATTTACAATGAGATTGTTAAATGTATTTGGATTACACCATGCGATATATCCTCTGTTCTGGTATACTCAGCTCGGAGGTTATCAGGAAGTGGCAGGACAGATGGTAGCAGGAGGACAAAATATATTCTTTGCACAGCTTGCAGATCCTTCAGTAAAAACATTTTAGTGCAGCGGCGACAAAAACACGACAGGTGGATTTTTACCTATGATGTTTGATTACCTGCAGCTGCTCTGCAATGTAGCAGAACTGCTGATGGTAAAAATAAAGCGGTTGTAAAAAGGAATATTGCTATCAGCTGCATTGACATCATTCCTTACAGGAATAACTGAACCAATAGAATTCACTTCTTCATTTGTAGCACCTGTACTATATGTAATTCATGCAGTGCTTGAAGGACTTGCCTATATGCTGATGTATGTGCTTAATGTGGCAGTAGGAATTACATTCTCAAGAGGAATTATAGATTTTCACTTTCTTTGATTTTTACAAGGAAATGCAAAAACTTCATATTACTGGATACTAATATTAGGGCCTGTATACGCACTTGTATATTATTTTTGTGTTTAAAAACATTAATTTTGGAAATTTAATATTCTTACACCAGGTAGAGGAGATTCTGAAAAATAAACTTTACACAAGAAAAGACTATAACGAAGCTAAAGAAAATACAGAACTTATAGATAATATAGTAGTTTCATTGGGAGGAGCAGAAAATATAGAAAATATAGATGCCTGCATTACAAGACTTAGAGTTACTGTAAAAGATGCTTCTATAGTTGCTGATGATGCAGAGATGGAGAGAATTGCAGGCAAAAGGTGTAATTCGTTCTGAAAAGGAATTCAAGTAGTGTATGGAACTCAGGCTGAAACATATAAAAATCAAATAAGAGAAAAATATAGAATATAATTTTTACAAATTTTATTTGTTTTTGTTTTAAAGTTCAAATTATACCAAAAATTTGATATAATTTTTCAAGAAAATATAATTATAGACGTGAGGAAATAAATGATTTATTTTATTGGAGGAAAAAGCAAAGAGAATTTAAATATTTTGAACTTTTTGGAGAAAAATTCGGAAAGAAAATATTGGAATTAGTGAAAGTTTTTGATGTGGATTTGAAGGAAAATGAAAAATTTTTGAAAAATAAATATTAATTCCATATTTTTCAAGTCAGGAACTGGTTGTATTGAAAAGAGCAGAAAAAGCTTAAAAATATTGAGGAAATTTTTGAAATACATAGCAAATCTTGAGATAGTAAATAAGGAAATTATTATTGATTATGACAAGGAAGATGGGAAATTTGGAGTAAAATTAAAAAGCTACTGGATGAATTTAGTAAAAATAAGCAAATGGAAGTTTTTATTTCAGAAGGAAACAGAAGAGGAAATACGGGCTTATGTTGTAAAATGAACTGGATATAAACGCAAGGGATGTGGCAATGTTTTTGAAATGATAGGAAACAATCCGTTTAAGGTCAGAAATGAAGTTGCAAAAATTAAGATTTTTCTGGATGGAGAAAAAGTTTGATATTGAAAAATTAAAAATATTGTATCTATTGAAAAAGATTATCAAATTTATGAATGACCCGAAACATATTGTTAAACAACCCAGCGGATGTAATGAGATACTTGAGCAGAATATATATGGGAATCTTGTATTCTCTTTACAATGAACTTGAAATAATGTACAAAAATAAGCTCGTTAAAAATGAAAGGGCGAAAATTCAGTAAAAATTACAACACTTTTTAAAATTGAATTTGAAGAAATAAAGGAAATTTTTAAATCCAATAACAGAATCCCAAATTCCTATGTAATTTTCAAAAATAGAACTCGAACAAAACTACACAAATGCCAGTTTAAAAATTAGTTTTTTAGATGCTGGGAAATAGAAAAGGATATAAAGACTGGTAAAATAGAAATGGAAACAGGAGTGGAAATGTTAATTATGGAAATTTGCTCATTATTTAGAAAAATAATTTTAGAAATCCTAAAATATGAATAAATATAAACATCGAACAAAGATGTTTAAATAATTGATTTATAATTAGATTGCTTAAAAAGCTACGTTAACTGAAACTTGATAGAAATTTTATTAAAAGAATACGAATAAAATTTGAAAGCAAAACATAAAAGAGGTGTATTTCAATGGGAATATTAAAAATATGGGATATGCTGCCAGAAGGACGTCCGATTTGTGTGCCTAAGCCTGAAGCGTGGGGAGTAAAACAGGAGGAAGATAAAGAAAGAGATAAAGATTTAAAGAAAAAAAGATGATGTGGAAAAAGTAAAAGAAATAAAACTTATTGTGAAATTAAGTTTTAATATAAACTGATTATTTGTCAGAAAAATAATGGAAGAGGGTGCATTTAGACGCTCTTTTTATTTTTATAAGGATTTTTGATACTAAACCCATTTAAAAATAGAAATAATTTTTTTATAATAAGGTTGTTTTGATAATGGTTTATAATCATTCAACTAAATTATTTTTAGATATTTTGATTAATAAATATTTTTCATAATTACTATGTCTTTTTACTTTCACAGGATTGTTTGTTGTCGCAAAAACCCTTATCTTGCAGTAAAGGTTTGAAAAGTTAGAAAACATAAAGCAGAAATATACAATTATAAAAGAAATATGGTATAATAACAGCAGAATACACAGTAAAAATAGGATTTTACAAGTCCGAATGAATATGAAGAAAGCATAAAGAAAGGAAACAAAGAAATTGCTTAAAAATAGTCTAAATTTTTGGGGACACTCAAGGACAAAAGATTTCAATATTCCAGGTAAAGGAACAACAATAAATAGTAATAGAACAAATAGCAATGGAAAACACGGAATGAGTTAGTATTCAAATTGGAACTGTAGATCGAGGAAAAATAAAATAATATTTGGTAGTCCAGAGAATTATAAAACATTGTTTGACACAAAAGAAGAAGCAAAATTGAAAAGTATTAAATATGAATATAAAGGAATAAAATTATGTGATCCAATAGAAAAGATAATAGATTTATTAACACCAGAAAAATACAAAGTTTGATAAATTTAATTATTTAGAGTACAAACCAGGAACAGCAATAGAGTGATATTGAAACACGAATATTTTTATATACTTATATACAGGGAAAATATTTTCATGAAAAATTTTTGATGAAGAGTTTGTAAATGATGAACTTAAAATTTGGAACGAAATAACAGAAGAAATTATAAAAATATAAGTTTTATTTTGAAGAAGAAGATGCAGATGAGGACTATTACTTATCTAAAAGTATAAAGAATTTGTATTATGTGTAGATTTTGGAAATGGGAAGAATAAAAATATATATAGATTTATAAAACAACGGATTTTAGGATATAATTTGATGATCAAAATAATCAGTCTTAGAAATTTTTAAAGATGAGACTGATGATTATTTGAAATGTCAAAAATTTAAAAGAAATATATGGTATTCATTAGAGAAATCAAGAACACTAGATGTGGATATATTAAAAGAGAAGTAACAGGACAACTGATGACTATAAATTCACTTTGATTTGTTGACAAGAAATACATATAGATAAAATTTGAGTTTATAACCTTTAAAATTTAAAATAATCGTTGTTGTAAAAGACAGCGGTTATCTATATTGCATATAATTTGAGTTTTTAAAATAATTTTTATCCAATAAATTTTATAAAAATATTTATTTGTACTAAGCTCAGGTAAAAAGAAGTAATAAAATTTTAAAACAAACTTGACAGTGGTAAGATTTTGAGCGTATAATCTTTACAGTGATAAGATAATGAAAGTTAGGGGAATTTAAGTATGGAAAAATCTAAAAAGTTACCATCATGGAAATTTACGGGAAGAATTGATTGAAAAAGGGATAGAGGTGATAAATGAAGCAGGAGAAGAAAAATTATCTTTTAAGAAAAAGTGGCTAAAGATGTGTGGAGTAAGCAATGCTGCACTACATACATACTTTTTAAGAAAAAGTGATTTGCTTTTACGCAATGAGCGATTATATATGGGGAATATTGGCGGTGGAACTTGATAGAACGAGGAAAAATATGAAAATCAAGAGGATTTGCTGGTAAAATTAGGAAAAACGTACGTTATGTTTTTGTGAGAATCATAGATATCTATCATTTTTATGATTTCAAGAAAAATATGAAAATAGATTTATTCTCAAAGTTTTCAAAAATAGAAAATAATAATGAAAAAGCTTTTAGCATATTAAAAATTGAGGCAATGAAAAAATACTTGAAAAATGGGAGTGCCAAATCAGCTATACAAGATAAAATTATAGCAATGTGGGCCTTGGTACAAGGATTGACAACAATAATGATTACAAATGATATAAAGTATTCTGAAAGTTGGGAAGAAAAATAGAGGAAATAATAAAATCAGTTTGTATAGCGAAGTAATCTTAAAATATATTCGAATCCATTTTAAATAAAAACTATTAAAAATTATATAAATTTAAGATTTTAGTAAAATAGTTATACGTTTGAGTTTTATTTTAAGACAGTTTTATCATAGAATTGAAAGTTGCTGTTATTGTACGATTTTGAAATCTTAAATTTGATTAATATTTAGCAGTTAAATTTTAGATAGATTTTTAATATATTTATGGAAAGGTGAGAAATATGGAATTAATTATACACGATTTAGACGATGAAAAATTGGAAAATTTAAAGTGGAAAATTGAAAAAGGAAAAATTACGGATAAAATAAAAGACAGCATAAATCAAAAGAAAATAATAGTTGATGAAGATATATCTATAATTTGTGACAATGATAGAATTAAAAAGCTGCATGGGATGTTTTGAATGCTGGATCAAAAACCCAGGAAAATGTAAAATTAGGGATGGATATGAAAATATAGCAAAAATTATATTCAAAAAGCAGACAAAGTTGTAATTATAAGTCAATGTGTCTATGGTTCTTACAGTCCGTTTGTAAAAAATGTGCTAGATAGGACAATTCCATATTTGTTGCCATTTTTAAATTCAAAAATAAAGAGATGCATCATATTACACGAAATAAAAACAAAATTTGACTTAAATGTATATTTTTATGGGGACATTTGTCGCCAAATGAAAAAGACAGCCGCTAAAGAAATAGTAAAGGCCAATAGCGTAAATTTAGATGTGAAAAACTTTTTAAAGTTTCATTTTTAGAAGATTAGGAGAATGAAGAGATATGAAAATTAGTATAATAAATGGAAGTCCAAAAAGCAGGCAAAAGTAATTTCGAAATATTAGGAAATTATATTTTTATCCTTGCTTAAAGACAATGAAATAAAAATATTATTCAATTTCTGTTAGATTAGATGATAAAATTAAAAATGAAATTCATAGCAGTGATATTTTAATATTTCTTTTCCTTTGTATGTTGATGGATTCCATCCAATCTGTTAAAATTACTTGTAGAATTTGAAAAGAGAAAAAGTTATAAAAATCTGGAACTAAAATTTATTGCATAGTGAATAATGGATTTTTATGAAGGTAAAGCAAAAATCGGTTGGCAATTTTGCAGATGAAAAATTGAGTGCGAGAAAGTTAAGGCAGACTGGGGACAAGGAATCGGTGTGGGTGCAGGGGAATTGTTGCCGTATTTGATATAAACTGGGGCAAGGACCGCTCAAAAATTTAGGTGAAGTGTAGATAAATTTTCCACTAATATCCTAACTTTAAAAAGTGATAAAGATATTTATATAAATCCAAACTGGTTAAAAAGCCTGTATTTTTCAAGCCACAATTTCATGGATTTTAAAAGGTAGAAAAATAATTTGAGAGTAAGGGAATTGTTTAAAAAACCTTCTGAAAAATTTTTCTCCAGAAGGCTTTTAAATATATTTTATTATTTTTCTTTCTCAAAAATATTCCCTAACAATCGGAACAACTTTTTCTCCATAAAGTTTTTATTGATTTCAGCACTTCTTCGTGAGGCATTGGAACCAACAGGCAAATGTAGCATAAATCTGTCTAATCCCAGCTCTTTTGATTACTTTAATCATTTTATTTGCAACATTTTCTGGAGAGCCTACGAACATTGCTCCGTCAGGGCTCTACTGAATTTAAGTATTTTTCCTGCTTAATGGAGTCCAATGTGGACGTTCCTTTGAGATTTGATCCACTAAGAGTTTTTGTAGGCCAGAAATATTTTTTTCTATGGCTTCTTCAGTTGTATCCCACACAAATCCCCAAGAATGTGCTGCAACTTTTAATTTTTCAGAACTATGTCCGATTTCCTTTCCGAATGTTCTGTAAAGTTCGATTAATTTTTGAATGCCAATGGATTTCCTCCGATAATTGTCATGGCTATACAGGAAGTCCCTTTCGGCGATTTTTAATGTGGAATCTATGCTTCCGCCAGTTGCTATCCAAATTGGCAGTTTTTCATTGACAGGGCGTGGGTAAACACCTTGTTATCAATATCGTGGGTAAATTTTTCACCTTTCCAGTTCAAAAATTTCATTTTCGTTTATTTCAAGGAGCATTTCTTTTTCTTCAACAATTCTTCATAATCCCTCAAGATTATAGCCAAATAACGGGAATGATTCTGTAAAAAGAGCCCTTCCAAGCATAATTTCAGCACGTCCGTTTGAGATGGCGTCTATTGTTGCAAAAGTTTTGAAAAACTCTTATCGGATCGTTGGAGGAAATATTTGTTGTGGCACTTGAAAGTTTTATGTGCTTTTGATGCTTGACTGCTCCTGCGGCAAGTACTATTTCTGGAGCTGATACAGCAAAGTCTGGACGATGATGTTCTCCAATTGCATAAATATCTAATCCCAATTTATCAGCAAGTTCAATTTCTTCAACTCATATTTCTTATACGTTCATCGTGTGAAATTACTTTTTGCTTCCTTCAAGCTGGTGTAGTTTCTCCAAATGAGCTTTATTCTCAATCTCCAAACATATTACATCACTTCCTTTTTCATTTTTATTTAAATTTTTATTTTTATAAATTTCTTTTTAATTTTTCGATTTCTTCATTAGTTATTTCGTGTCCGCTATCTAGCATTATTATCTGAAAACCCTTCATAACCAATGCCTGAAAGCTGATTTTTAATTTTACTACATCTGCGGCTGGAGCCATTAAATCTAAAGCGCCTGTTGTAGCAATAATTTTATCAGGCTTTTTCGCACTGCCAATCGAAATTTGATGGATGTAAGAGTATAGTTTATTATAGTATCCGGACGTTTTTCCAAAAGTCCGAGAGCAAAAGTTTGTCCTGTTGGAATATCCGATGAATGTTATATTTTATATTTTGAAATATCCATTAAACCCAGTTTTAGAAATTTGTCAATTCTTCTGAATAATCTTGTTTATTGACTTTTCCGTTTACAAGCGGATTAAAGCATCTTCTATCCAGTCCCCACATTTCCCAAAAAGCTGATTACACTTGCATGGGAGTCCAGTTCGCCAGTTGAAAAACAGTAAGTTGCTTTCACTTTCCGCCAGTTCCGTGAAAGTAGACAAATAAATTGTCTGTTCCATTTATTAATAAATGTTCCATTTTTAAATACTCCTTTTCTTTTTTAAATTTTATTCAAATTAAGGCTTAGATCAATTCTTTCTTTTTCTTTCCAAAATCTGGTAAAAATAATGAATTTCATCGAATTCTGTCCTTGTTCAGGCAAACTTTGAACTTCTGTCAAGCGGAGTCGCAGTTTCAAAAAGAAGATGGTTTGCTTTCCCTGAAATAACTTGAAACCATAAATTCCCTGTTTTTATTCCTGAACTTAAATAATTTTTTCATCAATTTTTGCTGTAATTCTTCCAAATCATCCACACTTTCCACACCGAACGCAAATGTGATGAATACCACCAACACCATTTCTTTCCACAGCGGAATCCTTTATCTTCGATAATATGTATTTCATGCTTTGAATGGACTGTTTTCAGATTTAAAAAGACTTATTTTCCAGTCATAAAATTTTGTTTCTGCCATATTTTTGAATCCATAGTATCTTCAAGTATTTTTGAGTCGGCTCTGTGTATCTTACACGCAAAATAAACATCTCCAAATTCCTAAGATAGCATGTTCTTTTCGGTATTCCTTCCTTAACAAAAAGGATTCATTTCAATTTTTCATTTCTGTAAACAAACCCCAGCTTTTGTCCATCTTCATCTTCAAAATCTCAGAATTTTCTGATTATTGTATTCTTCGATTCCATAATGAAGCACATCGAACTCATCCAGCCTTTTTCCCAAAAAGTACAAAGATTCTTTCAGACGGAACCAAAACATAGTTCTTTCAATCGCATTTGTCCCAAATTTATTTTCTCTGCCCCTTCATTTCAAAAACTCTAAATTCTGTACCTTCACGCCCTGTTTCATCCCCAAAGAACAGATGATACATATTTGAATCATCCTGATTGATAGTTTTTCAAAATCAATTTTAATCCTAAAATATTATGATAAAAATTATATGCTTTTTCTAATATCGCTTCCTAATACTGAAACGTGATGTATTCCCGTATTTTTCATTTTAATAACCTCTTTTCGATTTTATATTTTTCTCTTTTTATTTTTATGAATGAATTATAACACGAGTTATTTTAGTATACAAGTACGTACAAAAAGTGCTATAATATACAAAAGTATAGAAATTGAAAAAGAGAGGTTTTGAATATGGAAAAATTGAAAAAAATAGAGCCAAATTTATGTAAAATAGACGATGGACTTGATACACTAACAGGAAAATGGAAACTACCAATTTTACTGCACATTATGAAAAATGGAACAATGGGCGTTTTTCAGACCTCAACCCGTGCAAATTCTGGCAATCACCAAAAATGCTCTACGAAAAATCTGAGAGAACTAGAAGAAGACGATTTGATAAGCCGTTTTTCCTATCCGACATCTCCGCCAAAAGTAGAATATTCGTACGACAGAACACGGAAAAGAGCTGAACCGATTATTGATGCACTTCATGAATGGGGGATAAAGCATAGGGAAATATATATGAAATTATTTGAAAATAAGATGTAAAGTTATGATTATTCTGTTCAAATTTCAAGATTATTTAATTTTGTCAGTTTAATATTAAAAAGATTTAAGTATATTATGAAAAACAGTTGAAAATTGAAAAATAAAACTTTATAGTTAATAATTTTTAAAATATAAAATCAAAAGACTATCCTTTAAAATATTAGGACAGTCTTTCTGTGTAATTATTAATCTTAAAAAAATAAAATCAATCAGTGGCAAAAATTAATTTGCCAATGAATTAACTTTTAATGTTAATCTAGATTTTTTCTTGATGCAGTGTTTTTTTCTAAGAACACCTTTTGTTACAGCTTTATCTAATTCTTTATATGCTACGCTTAATGCTGATTTAGCTTCGTCGACATTTTTAGCTTCAACAGCAGCAAAGCACTTTTTTTACGAAAGTTTTAGTTCTACTTCTAATAGCTTGATTTCTAGCTGCATTTCTTTTCACCAATAAAAACTCTTTTTAGATGATTTTGAGTGTGCCATTTATTTTCTCCTTTCAATAATTTTTACTTATGAAATAAAATGCTATATAATTTAATATATGCAAATTACACAATATATTATCATCAAGAAAAATCAAGATATAAAGAATAAATTTTTCTATTGTCTTGATACTAGGTTATTTTAATCAATAAATATGTATTTATATGTTTTTCTTTTTATAAAGCAAAGGGAATAGTCGCTATCCCCTTTTGCAAACCCAGCTCGTTCTAAAGCATTTTTGGGATGAAAACTAAACTCGCTTTTTAATAAAAGTTATACCAATCTTTAGATATTTATATTTTTTTAAAATGTTTTTGAAAAAGCTCAAACAGTAGTTTTCATTCCAAAAATCACGACATTTTTAATTTAATCATAAAACTGCTATTTTAATTAAAAATTATAATTTTCAAAAAGATTCTGTAAATTTTTAAAATAAGTAAAATTTCGTTAAAAACAGTTATTAAACAAGAAGAACTTATAACATAAGATTTTGAAAAAGGTTTTTGGAATTTTTTATTCAAATTCCTTTGATAAATTTAGAAAAATCTGTATAATAGATATAGAAAAAGAAAGTTATTTAAAAATGGAAGGAAGAATGCTTATGAAAAAAGACCAGTAGTTTTTAATAATTTTTGGATGGATGGGGGAATGAACCATCATGATAATGAAGTAGATGGAGTAAAATTAGCAAAACCGATAAATTTTTAACAATTATGTAAAAGAGTATCCATATACTGAATTGAGAGCAGATGGGGAATTTGTAGGATTGCCTGAAGGACAGTTTGGAAATTCTGAAGTTGGGCATACAAATATTGGTGCTGGAAGAGTAGTTTACCAAATGCTACCAAAAATTACAAAAGCTATTAAAGAAGGTACAATTTTAGAAAATAAAGTGCTGTCAGATATTATGGAAACTACAAAAGCAAATGGAAAAGCTTTACATATTACAGGATTGACTTCTGACGGTGGAGTTCACTGTCACATTAATCATATAATTGGATTAGCTGACATGGCTAAGAAAAAAGGACTTACTGAAGTTTATGTTCACGCAATTATGGATGGAAGAGATACTGCCCCTGAAAGTGGAGTGGAGTACTTGGCACAATTGCAAAAAGCATTGGATGAACTTGGTGTAGGAAAAATTGCTACAGTTGTAGGAAGATACTATGCAATGGACAGAGATAACAACTGGGATAGAATAGAACTTGCCTATGATGCTCTAACTTCTGGAGAAGGAAACTTGGCGGCAACTGCTGATGAAGCAATCAGAAATTCTTATGCAGGAGGAATTACAGATGAATTTGTAAAACCTGTTAAAATTGGGTCAAAAGACAATGGATTAATTAAAGATGGAGATGGTGTAATTTTTGCAAACTTTAGACCTGATAGAGCTAGACAATTGACTAGAACATTTGTTGACCCTGAGTTTACTGGATTTAAAAGAAAAGTTTATCCGAAAGTAAATTTTGCTACAATGGCTCAATATGATGCAACATTCAGTTCACCAGTGGCATTCCCGCCTGAAACAATTGTAAATGGGTTTTGGGAAGTTGTATCAAAAGCTGGATTAATTCAAGTAAGAACAGCAGAAACTGAAAAATATGCACACGTAACATTCTTCTTCAACGGAGGAAAAGAAGAACCGTATCCAGGAGAAATCAGATTGTTGTCTGATTCACCAAAAGTTGCAACTTATGATCTGCAGCCTGAAATGAGTGCTTATAAAGTGAAAAAGACAGATTAATTGAAGAATTAAATACTGGAAAAGTTGACACAGTTGTATTAAACTTTGCAAATCCTGACATGGTTGGGCATACTGGAAATGTAGAAGCTGTTATGGAGGCTTGTCAAGCGGTAGACAACTGTACAGGACAAATTGTAAGAAAAGTATTGGAACTTGATGGTGCAGTATTAATTACAGCAGATCACGGAAATGCTGATTTATTAGTAAATCCAGAAACAGGAGAACCTCATACAGCACACACTGTAAACCCTGTTCCATTCATCTTCATTTCAAACGACATGAAAGATGCTAAATTAAGAAAAGGTGGAAAATTAGCTGACATTACTCCAACAATGCTTGATTTATTAGGATTGGAAAAACCAGCTGAAATGGATGGAAGCACATTAATTGTAAAAATAAATTATTTTAATTGAAAAATAGATTCAAAAATATAGGTAAAAAGAAATCTCTCATAAATTTATAAAAGAGAGATTTTTGTTGTAATCAAAATAAAAAGTGTTATAATAGAACGAAAACTATTTAGATTTAGATTTGAATTATAATTAAAAATTAAAATAACATAATTTAAAAAGTCAATCAATTTAAAATTATTATATAGTTCTACTCAAATTCGTAACTTTTTAATTCTTTTTACATGATTTTGAATAGATTTGAACATATAATAAGCTATTTTTGAATATGATTGTTATAATTATGTAAAAATTTTAATATTGTAATTATTACAGAGTAATAAAAGATTCAAAAGTTTAAAAATAATTAATTAGATAATAGTACAATTAGAAAATCATATGTATTTTATCTGATTAGAAAAAGTAAAAAGGAGAAAAATATGAGTAACAATTTACAACAAGCAAAAAAAGATTTAAAAAGCCTTTTGCAAAAAGGGCAAAAAATGTAAAAGTATACGGAATCATTACTGTTTTCATATTTAATAACAGGGAATGATAACGTTTTTCAATTGGTTTGAACACTTCTTCAAATGTACTTTATGAACGTATGAAATAAAGAGTTAGTAATGTCGGCTGATAAGACACGTACTGCTATTAAGAAAAAGAAAAAAAGCGAATGAAGAAGCAATAGAAGACTTTAAATTTAGAATTGATTCAATTAATGGAACAAGGGGATCAGGTCGTAAAAATCAAAATGGGCTTCGTGGCAATTTCGGGATCAAATACTTTTATATTAAGCAGCAATGGAGCTACAAAGGTAGAGGAGATAAAGCTGCAAAATATCCATTTAATGGAATATTTACTCGTGGAAACTGGGCAGATAATGGAATTTTGTCAACTAGACGTAGAGGAGTTAGTAGTGCCCTCAATACATTCTTCAAATGTGGATACAAGATCTTATGGACTAGCTTCATTATTCACGTTCAAGAGCCAGAAGTGGAAATTCAAATAATGGCAAATGTACGTCCAAAATCTGTTATCAAAAGGAAGAAATCTCAATCAATCCACAAAATTGATATGCCTAGGGAAGTTGTGCGTCCGAGATTAATTTGAGCGTGACTGCCAATAACAGCGCCCAAATATTACATTTCAAACGTTAAACCAGTTAATATTGATATAGAAAAATCCAGTTGCACCAAGTGAACCAACAGTAATTGGAGCACCAAAGTATAAATATCACATTAGGGCAGCACCGGACTGTTAAATTGAGGTATAATATCGCCATCAACACCAAATATCAATATTAGTGTAACTCCGCCAGATATTACACCCGTTGACGATAGCTAAACCAAGTGAAGTAGAGTTACCCCAAATAGATGCACCAACGATAAATCCAATAAATTTTTCTATTGATCCTACTGGAAATGCGAATTATAAAGATGGAGGATGGAAAAATTGGGCAACTGAGGTAAAACTACTCATAATATTACTGATTTAAAAATAAAGATTACATAACATTAAGTGCAGGGCATATTACTGGTGCAAATGTAGAGAAAAAATATACTTTTAATGTAACTGTTGATAATAATAGAGCTTTTGTCTTAGATGAAGCTGCTGATGAACAAGTATTTACAAATAAAGCAACTATAAATCTTCTAGGAAGTCAAAATGTTGCGATTGATATTCAAGGTACACATGGTTCAGGAAAAAGTGGAACAATGCATGGAAGAGAGTTGAAAGCTATAATGGAAAGAACGATTATAGGGTGAAAAAGGAAATGGCAAATAAAAATCAGTTGCTTTTTGGATTTAACAATCCAGATGCTTCAGATAATAAGACTTTAACTAAAGATGATAAATAAAGGAACAATTACATTAAAAGCAGATGAGAGTGCAGCTTTTCAGTTGAAACCGGAAGATCCTCATAACTGGGATCCAGATAAGCCTGGTGGTACTGGATGGGGTAAAGCTCCAATAGAAGTTGGAGGAGTACACCGCTTAACAATCGTGGAAAAGTTGCAATGCAAGCAATTAATGAAGGGGTAGTAAATATAAATGGTGATAACAGTTTTGGGAATTACAACTGTGTTTAACGAAGGACTTCCAATTGGATTTCTTAATAAAAAGTAAAAGACATCTGTATGAAAATCTGAAATCTCAAAGACAAATTGCAAAAACCAAATAGTAAATCCAGGTGAGAATTTGGAAATAGTAATATTTCTGGGTTTGAAAAGTGGAGTTTATAACGAAAGTACAGGGACAATAAATATAAATGGAGAAATAGTATATGGGATTGGTTTGTTACATGATATTCAAGAGGCTAAAATTGCTGGAGAAATAAATATAAATTCAAACAAAGGAGTTGGAGTAGTTTACTGGTGTTCCCTGTTGGGACTTCCAACAGCAACTACACCTGATTTTGTTAAATTAAAAGGTAAAAATAAATATAAATAATACAGCTGTAAATGCTGTAGGAGCTTATGTTGAGATACTGCAGCGTTAAAACCCTGGAAAAGGTAAATGGAACTGACACTGAGGCACTGTAAATATTTAAGATCGGGAGATATAGAAGCTGAATCTACTTCTATTATTACAGTTGAAAGGAACAACTAATTATGGATTTGTTGTAAATAGTAATTCAAATTATTCTAAATTTTCTATTACTACAAAAAGATGATAATATGCAATACGGTATAGATAAATCAAAATATGGTAGAGGTGTAAATGGAGGACAAAATTAATGTAGAAGGAGTAAAGATCTGTAGGATTTGCTATTGATAAAAGGAGGAGTTTCTTCAAATAGTGGAACAATCAATGGGTAAAAGCAGATTCTACAGAGTCTGCTGGATTTTATGGGGAAAAAGATGAATTTGAAAATTCAGGAACTATTGAAGTAACAAGCAAAAGATACAGGAAACACAGCTGTTGCATTAAACGGTAAAAACAGAAAACAAATCACATTTAATAGTACTTGTACAGATATATGTAATGCTAACTAGAATTCAAAGATACGAATTTACATAGGTAACACAAATACAGGATATCTATGCTGATGGAAAATATGAGTTTAATCATAGTAGTGCGAATGCTAGTATAATAGTTGGTAAAAATGCTACTGATTTTATGTGCAAAAAGTGCTACAGGGATGGTGTTAATGTTAATGCTCCAATACATTAGAAGAAAGCGGAACTGGAGCAGATGCTGAACTACAATTGGATTTTTATTCAGATGGAGATGCAAAGTTAATTTTGGAACAAATTCAGTGTTGAACATTGGAAATAGAGCAGTTGACTTTATTCATCAGATTCAGGAAAAATTTAATGACACATTTATAAATAAAAAGCTGGAGAAAAATTAAATGTATCACTTGGTGATAAATTCAACATTTGATTTGTAAGTGGAAATTCTACAAGTCCTTCATTGATATTTAAATAATGGTTCAACAGATAAAATAAATATAACAAATTTTGGCAGGTGCAACTATCTCTTTGCATGCAAATCAATGGAAAAGCACTTTTAGATGGAGATTACACTATAACTAATGGTGAAATGCTTCTACTTCAGTTTTATCAGTGAATAATGGTTCAACAGTTGGAATTAATAGTGGTGTGAAATTAGTTACAGATACTCAAGTTGGATTGGTACAGACAAAAGGAAAAATGTAACGGGTACAGCTTCTACTTCTACAGCTGAAAATTCAGGAACTTTGGAATCTACAAGAACTTCTGGAGTAGGTATTTATGCTAATGCGAGTAATGGTAAAAATGCAGGTACTGGTAAAATAATAATGACAAAATCTAGTTCTGTTGGAATATTAGGTTAGTAGATTCTGAATTAACAAATGCTTCAGGTGGAAAAATTACAGTCGAAAAAGGTTCTATCAGCTGGAATATACTGCTGAAAATAGTAATGTAACAAATAGTGGAACAATAACTACAGAAGATGAAAAATCAGCTGGAATATTTTCAAAATCTTTCACTCGGCTTCAGCTAAAACTGTTACAAATACAGGTAATATTAAAATTACTGGTACAGGAAAAACAAAAAGTGTAGGAATATATGCTGAATTAGATAATTCTGCAACTGGTAAATTAACTGTAAACAAATGATACAGGTGGAAAAATTGAAGTTGAAACAGCAGAAATCGGTAGGGAATCTACGGGAAGAATGAAACATCTGATAAAGAGAATCTTTATAGTAGATAACAAAGATGAAGTTATAATGAAAGCAGATTCTTCAGTAGGATTTTGAAGCTGAAAAAGGAAAAGTAAACTAAAATGAATCTACTGGAAATATTAAAAATAGAAGGAAAAGGATCAGTAGGAATATTTGGTAAAACTGATTCTGAAATTGAAAAATAGTGGAGAAATTTTAGCAACAAATACGGATGTTGAGAGTATAACTCCACCACTTAGTACTGCCTCAGCTTCAGTAGGAATATTGTCAGATGGTGGAAAAAGCAACTAATAAAAAGACTATAAAAATGTCTGTGGTGGAAGTTCTGCTGGAATAATGGGAATAAATAATGCTGAAATAATAAACGATGCAGCTGGAACGATTACAATGGAAAAACAGGTTCAGCAGGAATTTACACGCAAAATAGTAATGTTAAAAATAATGGTCAAATTAGTTTAAAAGAAGATAAATCAGCAGGAATTTACGCACAAAAATACTTCTGCAAACAATTATACCCTTTCTAATTCAGGAACTATTACTGCTGAAAAGATAGTAGCATTGGAATGTATGCGAAATAGTTGTAAGATAAAAGATACACCAGCTGTTACACCAGGAATAACCACAATGAATAACTATTGGAACTATTGATTTAAAAAGATGACATCTTCAGTAGGAATGTATATAAAAATGAGGTAGATGATAGAACAAAAGCTATAATGAATAATAAAAAGATACAGGAATAATTAATGTTGAAAAATCTAAATCAGTAGGAATAATGGCAGATACAGCAATGGTTCAAAAATGATGGAACAATTAATTTAGAAAAAGAAGAATCAGCAGGAATTTATGCAATTGATAATTCTTATGTTAACATGCTAATATAACTGCCAAAGATAAGAAGTCAGCAGGAATTTATATAAGCGATAGTGATGTTGTAAAATAATGCAGATAAAGACAATTACTACAAATAAAAGTAAATCAGCAGGAATTTATGGTAAATTTAAGAATAATAAAAGATCATACAATTACAAATAATGGAACAATTACTTTTAGCAACAAGTAGTTCTGAAAAAGAAAGTGCAGGAATTTATGGTGAATTGGAATCTGAGCAACAAAAAGCACTTACTATTACAAATTCAGCTGATTCAGCAACAAATGTTGGAATGAAGGAATCAGTTGGAATATATGCTCAAAAATTCTTCATCAAATGGAAAAGAAAAATTTGACAGTTGATAATAGTGGAACAATTGTAACTTCAAAGGAAAAATCAGTTGGAACTTTGGTAGAAAAAGCTACTGTTACAAAATAATAAGACTATAGAAGTAAATGGACAAGAATCTATTGGAATCTTTTGGAAAATCAGGATCAGAAATAAAATGTTTCGACTGATGAAGGAATTAAAGTTGTTGGTGAAAATTCAACAGGAATGTATGCGACAGATCTCAGGAACAACTGGAGAAAATACAGGTAAAAATTATTCTATCTGGAGAAAATACAACAGGAATGGGTGCTGCGGATAGCAGTACTATAACTAATAAAGATGAAATTTCTGGAACAGTTAAAAATGTAATTGGAATGTATGGTAAGAGTAGTGGAACACATGTTACAAAATATAGGAAAATATTAAATTTATCAGAAAGAAAAATTCCACTGAATATTTAGCAAAAGATGATGCTGTAGCAGAAAAATGACACAGGTGCAAATATTGATTTAGAAGAAGAAAATTCAGTAGGTATTTTTGGACTTGCAAGTGCTGCAGGTAAAATAGATTTAACAAATAATGGAACTGTAACGTTTAAAAGGTGAAGGATTCGCAGGAATTTTTGCTAGTAATGTTGAAGATACTGTTAGGAAAAGTGGTATTTATACAGGAGCACTTACTGATTCTTCTATAAAAATACAGGAACTATAACTTTAGATGCTACAGTAGGTATTTATACACCAAAATCAAATATATCTAAAGTAGGAAATATAATTCATGACAAACAAGGCTGATTCATCAGTAGGTGTTTATCTTACACAAGATGCAAAAGCGGATGGAATAGGGCTCTGTGATTGATTTTAAATAGTAACTACAAAACCAAGTTGCTTTATTATATTAAAGGTAATGGAACTATATTAAATTCTATTGGAAATATTAAAAGGCTATGGAGTTGGAGTTTACTTAGATGGAATGGATAGCACTGGAGCAGCTTAGCAACACCAGCACAGTTAAATGCACCAGCACTTGATTTTGTAAGTGGAAGTTCAACGCAAGGAAAAGGAATAATTGGATTATTATTAAAAGGGAAACTACTGATATTTTCGACTTACTACTGAGGAATAACAGTTGAGATTCTGCTTTTGATGGAACAAATGATTTCTATGCATTAGAATTTATACTGATGGACAAGGAACTTTGGAACCCAAAATCAATATCTGCTGCTATTACAATAGGAGCAAATGGAGTTGGATTGTTTTGTTGAAAAATAGTAGCATATAAAATATACAGGAACTATGAATATAGGAGATACACAACAGCTGGAACTGGTATTTATGTTGGAAATGGTGGAGATGGAAGCAAAGCTCAACAGTAACAATTGATAATGGTGCACAATCAAGTTGGAAATGGAGCAAATGGAGTTGGAGCAATAGTTACTACTAATGCAACTGTTAATTTTGAAAGTGAGCAAAAATTCGAATTTGGTGGAGATGGAGTAGGTATTTTTGCTCAAAAAGGAGTGACACATTATTGATAATGGTGGAACATTAGTTACTAATGGACACTCTGTAGAAAGAACAAGGGTTACTGAAGGAAGTTCTATAACTTCGAAAAGATTTAACAGTAGCACTTGAAATGCACTGGATACTGGAAATATACTTTCTCACGTTATAAATGGAGAAGCTATTATACAAACAGGAGTAACAGTTGAAGCAAAACCAGTCAACTAAGAATATTATTGGACTTATGGCAGATGTAAATAGCAATCCTGCATTAACTTGGGTTGGAAACTGCTGGATATGATGCTGAAAAATAAAGGAAACATTAGACTTTATCAAATGCTGAAACAAGTACAGCGATGTATCTTGAATCATCAAGAGGACTTAATTCAAAAGATATTCTTTAGGAAATAAATCAACTGGAATTTATGGAATTTATAAAGATTCAACACCAGTTTATAGTGATGCACCAGCAGGAACTGTAAAATAAAGGTACAATCACAACAACAGCAACTCTAAAATAACAATTGGAAATGAGTCGTCTGCTATTTATGCAATTGGATTTGACAAAGTTGGAAAAATAATGAAGTATAACTGGTAGGAGATAAATCTGTTGGAATTTATGCTAAAAATACGTCTGTTAGCAGCTAAAAACTAATCAATGTTGAAAAATACAGGAAACATTACTTTAGGAAAAGGAACAGCAGGAATTTATATTGCACCAGAAACTACAAATGCTTCAAATGCAACAGTTGTAAATAGTGGAAATATTACGGTTGGAGATTCTACATTGAATTCTAGAGGAAATGTTGAATCTACTAGTTGGAATATTTGTAAAAACAAAACAAACTTGACTACTTCTGGAGATGTAACAGTTGGAAATAAAGGATTTGCACTGTATGGAAATGATTCAACATTAACTGTAAATGGTGGAAATTACAATTTTGCAAATAATGGAAGTTTGGCTTACTTGGAAAAATAATGCAGTATTGAAATTATAATAATGGTGGAACATTGACAACTTCTTTCAGAGCCAATGTTATACATTATTAACAGTAAAAGCACAAATGAATAATAATGATATTATTGTTTCTTCAAAAGGAACTGGAATTTATATGACTGGAACATCTACTTTTGGCGGATGGAATAATATGACATTAAATAACGGTTCTACTGGAATTTATGTAGATAATTCAAATGCTACAATAGATGGTAAGAAAATAACAGGTACATCTGATAAAGCAAAAAGGAATTGTTTCAATAGGTTCAAAATGTTACAAACAAAGCTGATATGCAATTTTCTAGTGATGATTCAATTGGAATTTTCTCACAAAAACAAAAACAGGTGTAATAAAAGCGATTGTAAATAGTGGAAATATTGATATTACTGGAAAAACGTTCGATTGCAGCGTATCTGAGAAGGAACATCGGATCGAGACATTTGAAAACAGCGGAACTATAAATGTGGATAGAACTGCAACTTGCTGCTAAAAACGACTCTACTGTCGGAATTTATGCACAAAATGGATCGACAATTAATATTAAAAGCAGTGGAACAATAAATGTTGGAGAGGGTTTCATTTGGAGTTTATTCACTTAGTGAAAAATGGAAATGTGGAAACTACAGGAAGTTCTATAATCAACATTGCAGATAAGGCTATTGAGTTTATAAAAAGGTGGAAAGTGTTAATTTAGGTGGAACAGTAAATGTTGCAAATCATTTGCTACGGATGCTAACAGTGAACCTAGTTGGAGTTTATGGAACGAGTGGAGTTTACAATTAAATGATACAACATCAAAGCTTTAATGTTGGAGATAAAGTCTTATGGTGTAATTTTTAGTCAAATCCAGGAATGAGTAAAACAAATGTTTATTCAAATTCAGCTTCGTCAAAATGTAACTTTAGGAAAAGAAGCAACTTTCATTTACGCAGAAGGAGCTTCAGCAGTTACAAATAATGCAACAATTACATCTGGAACAAATGGAAAAATTATTGCAATTTACGGAAAAAGATGGAGCAAATATTGTAAATAATGGAATAATTGATCTGTCACAAGGAATTGGAAATCAAGGAATTCTTGTGACAGGAGCGTCAAATGCTGTAAATAGAGGAACAATCAGTTGGAAAAACTGATAAATCTGATCCCAGATAATATCGTTTATGGAATTGGTATGGCAGCTATAGGCGGAGCAAGCATTTCAAATGAGAGAGACATTTATGTTTCAGGACATCTAAGTATTGGAATGTACGGAGATGACAGAGGAACACGATTGAGAAACTCAGAAATATATACTTGATGCTTCAAGAGCAAATATCTTCTGATAAAAATTCAGACAATGATGGGAGTATTTGTAAATAATGGAGCTACATTTGTAAATACAGGAAATATTACTACAACTGGTTCTTATCGTGGAAATGAGAATGTTCAAGGGCGTCTGTGGAGTTGCTGTATTAAACTGGAAGTACTTTTGGAAAATTATGGAACAATAAATATTGATGCAGATAGTAGTTACGGTGTATTAATAAAAGGTACTACAAAACAATAAATCTATAATCAAGAATTATGGAGAAATTAATATAAATGGTTCTAAATCTTACGGAGTTAGATATGATGTAAATTCTCAAGGAGTAGCTGGAGATTTACCACAGCAGCTAATGCAACTCCTGGAAATGTGTTACCAGCATTGAGTTCTGGAACTGGAAAAATCACTCTGGAAATGGGAGCACAAGATTATTATTCACCAACAGATCCAAGTAAAACTGTTGGAGGAGTTGGAATTGTTCAATTGCCAAAATGGACGGCTTGCAATTCAGAGAAACGGTGTAATATTAGACTGACAGCCAAGTCTCAGACAATTGATTACACTACCCTTACACAAACTATGCTTTCAAACTTTGAGTATGTGGATACATTAAAGAACACGTCCAATTAACATAAATGGAGCAAATTCTCTTGGAATTAACAGTGATTTATTAATCGGAACAGAATTTTCAGTACTTACAAATGCAAAAATGTAATTATTGGAAAACAAATATTACAGCCGTTCTAAATCAGATAAATTCTGAATATTTAACTTTACTCCGTATTCTGCCTCATTGACTTGGATGGCAACGCCTGAAGTTGATCCATCTACACAGCAGATTACACGTGTTCTTGAGGACAAAGATTCCTTATACAGCCTTTTGTTGTCAACAACTCAAATGAATTTAACTTTACTGACGGATTGGAACAAAGATATGATGTTAATAGCTTGGATTCAAGAGAAAAAGAAATATATAATAAGTTAAACTTATCGAAATAGTGAAGAGGCGTTATTAGTTCAAGCAATTGATGAAATGATGGGACATCAGTATGCAAATGTACAACAAAGAATTTTTGAAACTGGTAATTTGTTAAATAAAGAATTTGGATATTTAAGAAATGAATGGGACACAAAATCTAAAAATTCTAATAAATAAAAGCATTTGGAATGAAAGGCGAATATAAGACAGATACAGCAGGAATTATTGACTACAAAGAATAAAGCTCTATGGATTTGCATATTTGAATGAAAAATGAAACTGTGAGACTGGGAGAATCATCAGGATGGTATGCAGGAGCTGTTAGAAATAAATTTGACTTAGCGATATGGTGGTTCAAAAGAAGAACAAAAATATCGTAAAAGCAGGTGTATTTAAATCAATGCCAATTGGAAAGATCATAATAATGGATTGAATCTGGACTGTTTCGCAGAAGGGTTTGTAGGAACTGGTGAAATGAAGAGAAAATTCCTTGTTGTTGATGATATATTTGAAGCAAAATCTGAATACCGTTCATACGGATTTGACTAAAAATGAGCTTAGAATATCAGAACGAGTGAAAGAACAAGTATTTCACATACGGAAGCTTTAAATTTGAATATGGAAGATTTGACGGAATAAAAGAAAATACAGGACAAATGCGTTTAGAAGTAAAAAGCAAGACTATTATTCAATAAAACCAGAAGTTGGAGTAGAATCAAATATCAACAACCAATGGCAGTAAAAACAAATTTTGTTGCCAAATTAGGACTTGCTTATGAAAATGAATTAGGAAAAAGTTGGAGATGTAAATAATCAAGGAAGAGTACGTTATCACAACAGCTGGATGGTTTTGATATAAGAGGTAGGATGATAGACGTGGAAACGGAAAAAGCTGATTTGAACTCTGGAATTGAAAATACAAGACTTTGGTGTGACAGTAAACGCAGGTTATGATACAAAGGTGAAAATGTAAGAGGTGGAATAGGATTTAGAGTAATTTATTAATTTTATCTTGTTTTAATCCTAAATTATTATTTATTATCTGATAAATAAAAATACATTTAATTGAGAGAGTTATTTCAGAATAAATGAGATAACTCTTTTCTTTTTATTTATATAATTTTAGTATAATGATTAGAAATGTTGTATAATATAATGGGAGTTTTTATGAAAGTAAAATAAAAGGAGGCATTATAAATGATTAAAGATGAGGTGATTGAAAAACTTTCGTTAGTGAGGTAGAGGAAGATCTACAACTGCAGTACAAAATTAAAGAATTTTTAGAGAGAGAGATAGATAATTTTTTTAGATATTAATAGTTTGAAATTTTTAATAATTTTTAAATGGAAAAATTATATGAAGAAGACGCTTTTGAAAGTGAAACAGGGAAAGATATTGTTAAAAATATTTTAGGTATATGTATACAATTTTCCTAATGAACTGAGTTATCACTTCAAATTTTCCATTGAAATATAAAATATTTAAACTGTTAAACTTTTCAGAGGAATTTGTAAAAGGATTTTGAAAGTACTTAGAAATGAAAAATAAGACAGTTTTTGTTGAAAGCTGTAAATATTTTTGAATTATTTTGAAAACTATGGATGAATATAGTCGAAAATTATAAAAATATTGTGATAATTTTTATTAAAAATCGGTATTTTAATATTATTAGAAATAATGATAATAAAAATAGTGAAGAAATAAAAATTAGAAAAATATTTTTGTAAATTATATATATAAGATAGATAAATATATTATAAAATGAAACATTTGAAAAATATTTGGATAATGGTAATTTTACGAGATATTTTATAAATGCGGAAGCTTTTAAATTTGGAAAAATCTAGAAAATATGTTGAAAAAGATATGGTACCAAAAAGAATATAAGTATTTCAAAAAGTTATTTCTGAAGGAATTGAATTATTTATTATGTTTTCTGAAAATAGAGTTTTCACTCAAAATAATAACTATTATTATAGAACAAAATATTTGATAATTTAAAGAAAATTTTTAAGAAATATTCTTTTTCGCATGGGCAAAAACTTTATTTACTCGTTAATTATGGAACAAATGTTATATATAATTTTGATTATTCAAAAGATGTATGATTTATTTTTGGATACAATAAAAAGAAAAATGTTATAAATAGTAAAGCATTTTTCAAAGATAATTTGAAAGGAAACAAAATAATATATTTGTTTTTGCTTCATTTTTATAAAATATGATTTAATTGATGAAAAGGAAAGTCTAAATTTTTTGTAATGAGCTGAAAAATATTCTGATTAGCAATTTGAAAAATTATTTAAGACAAAAAGTTTGGAAATGGAAATCAAAAGAATTTAAAAATCTTGAATTTTTGAAGAAAGATAAAAATTGATTGGAAAAATATTAAAGTCGCAATGTTTGAGAAATAAGACTGGAAAGGCTTTTGGTACAGAAAAGGATAAGATAGTTTTTCATTATTAAAGTATTCTGAAATGTATAAAAAGCTTTTCAATGTAAATGGAGTAGAGAAAATAGACTATTTACAGATATATTTGAGAGATATTCTGTAATTTATGATATGAATGATTTGAAATTAATATTGATGAAATGTGGGATTACAACTTATCAATTAATTTTATAAATCAGAAAATATTTTGAATATACTGCACAAAACAGGCTGTGAAATGAAAATAATAAAATTTTGATAGAATTTCTTCAGAGGCATGAAAAGAGCTACAAGAGCTTTGGAATGACGCTGAATTGAAAAATGTGGAAAAATATGTGGAAATTTTATATCTATGGATAATAATTTTGATTATTTTCAGCTGCCAAAATTATTGTTAAAAAGTGGATAAAATACAGGACAGATTGAAAAATTTTAAGAAAAACCAGAACTAAGAAAAAGAAGTAGAAAAATTGCTAGAAAATACATTTACACCAGCGGTACAAATTGCAAGGAATTTAATTAGATATTGGGACAATGTGGAGCTCAAAAGGAGCTAAAAATTTGACAAACCAAAAAGAAATTTTTGAATATTCTGAAAATATTTGTCTGAAAAACATGAGGAAAAATGCTATATTTAGTGACTTAGTTGATTATGAAATGGTAAGAATAAGAAAAAGCGAGGAAAAAGTTCCTGAAAAGTTAATGAAATTTTACATTTCAGAATATATTTTGAAAAAGATATAAAAACTATAGAAGTTTGTAATAAAATTGAGCAAATAGTAGATAAAAGTGATTTGAGAAAAATTTATTGCAAAAAATTTTTCATGGAAGGAACATAGATTTATCCTAAATATAAAAATATTTTTATTCCATTAATACTTACATCTATATATAAAGATAATCAATGATAATATGATAAGTATTATTGACACTTGTCAGTGAATACAATAAAGTGGCAGTTGCAGCTTATGGAATAAGTGGTTCTGTCTTTAAGAAATGAAACGAAGGAAATTGGAATATTAGTAAAAGGTTTTTAAACAATTACAAAGATAAAACGGATAAAAATGGCTTCTGATCAGACACTTGACATAATTGCGGGAAAATGGTGGATTACACGTGATGAGCTAAAATGATATTTTTGATTCCTGATTTTGAATTTGGACAGGATAGAACAAGAATTTTTGATTATGGTGAAAGAAAGATTAGGCAAAAATTGATATTATGAATACACCTGCTAATATCATTGCTTATGATGAAGAAGGAAAATCTCAGGGTCTTCCGAAGGCAAGTAAAAAGTTTAATGATGCAGAAAGTACAGTTGAAGAGCACAGAAGAGAAGTGAAATATATAAAAACAGATAAAGGAAATCATAACAGAACAGTCAAGTAATTTGTTGAGAGCATTGTTTTTAGAACGTAAATGGAAAACAAAAAGATGGATTGAAATTTTTTATAAAAATCCAGTTATGCAAGAATTTGCAGTTCAGCTTATGTGGAAAGAAACTGATGAAAATGGGAAATTATTAAAAACTATTTAGGTGCATGGATAATGGAACTTCAAATGTCCCAAAACCAAGAATGTACTTTTAAATGAGAATAACTTATAAATGTATTATATTTTCCAGAACTTTCAAAAGAGGAACAAAATATTGGGAAGAAAAACTTCAAAATGAAAAATAAAACAGCCAATAAATCAAATTAATATGACCGTTTACAAAATCACAGAAAAATCAGGAAAAATAGAAATTTTGGATTATAATAAAAGAGTTTTTAGTTAATAAAATGCGAGCTGAAAAATGTGTTTTGAAATTAGTTATGGAAATGATGGATTAGGATATGGATGCCATTACTATGATCAAAAACAACATAGACATAAGAGTTTTAACAAATTCATTTTTATCCTGGCGAATATACAAAACATTACACATAGAAAACACTGTTTTTAGAAATTAATAAACGAGAATTTTTAAAATTAAAGGAAGTTCCACAGCGGATATTAAGTTTAGCTTGTTTTATAGCAGAAATTTTGATTGCTTAGAAAATCAAAAACTAAAATATTAAAATTTATGTAGAGAAAAATAAGGAGAAAACAATGAATACAAAAAGAAAATAATATTATTTTTGGGAGCAATTTCATTAATTGCTTTTGGAAATTATACACGGTTTCTAAAAATAATAACGGAAAAACGATAGTTGAAGGTAAAAAGTAGTGAAAAGCAACTTCATCTACTGGTGGAAAAACTGGAACGGAAGGAAAGTGCTGAGCGAAACAACTTCATCAGGTGGGAAACAATAAAACTCAGAATGCTCAAAATACTGAAGTTATGGCAGAAATAAAAATCTGTTCCGACAATCTAAGCTGCAACCAGCTCCAGCTAGAGACACAAAATAAGCCAGTTAATAATGATTCACAAAGTAAAGTAACTGAAAGAATACAAAGAGTGATAATCATCAGAAGAAAAAGAAAATTCTGAAAACTTCAGTCAGAAACTCAAAAACAAACACAGCAACAAAAACTAATACTAACTTGAAAGACAATCAAAGTGCAAAAATCAGTTTGGTTGGATAATATCTAGAAACTTCAAAACAACAACAGAAACTAAATCATGAAAAAGCGACTTCATCAAGTGGAACAGTAGGTGAAAATATGATGTATAAGGTTCAAGCACGTTTTTATTTCATCTCGGATATAAAAATTAAAAATACCTGAAAGCTATGATGATTCTGTTTTTGACAGATTGTTTTGGAAATTTTAGAAGATGTGAATGAAAAGTATAATTCTTATGCTGAAAATTCGTATATTGATAAAAATAAATAAAAATAGTGGGCATTTTGTAAAAGTAAATCAATGAAACCATAAGTATTTTGAATAAAATTATTCATTTATCAAAATTATTGGTGGAGAGTACGACATTACAATAATGCTCCTATAAGACTGTGGGTTTATAACAAACTTATTTTGCCGTCTTTGATAAAATAGCGAAAAGGCTTTGTGGGATTATAAAAGATAATTATTGATAGAAAAGGGTAAAATTGAAAAGAATCAGGAAATTATAACAGGTTCATTTATAAAGTGTATGCAATAGAAAAATGGTTCAGGAAATGAAAAATTGGGATAAAGGACGCAATTGTAAATGCTGGCGAGGGAGCAGTATCATTGCTATTGATGAATGGGGGCATTATCGCGAAAAACTCCTGAGGAAGAAAAAGGAAAATATTAAGAAATGCCGATGGAGTGCCTGTAAGAATAACAGTAGTGAATGTAATGAAGAAAATGAAAGAGAATGATTTATTTGAAATAAAAGATAAAAGTACAAGTTATTCCACATCTAATCAGAAAAATACATATCTTTGATAAACAGTGAAAAATACGGACACATTATAAGTCCCAGAACTGGCTTTTCCTTCTCAAAATAAACAAGTCGGAATAATTACAAAAGTGCTTTTTGGTGATATTATTTCAACAGGAATGTAGCAAACTCAGACACCTGAAAATTTTATGAAATTATGGGAAAATTATCTGAAGAAATGGAAATTTGCAGGATTTTTGATTAATAAGCGAAAAGATATTTTATTTTAATATGGAAGAATATTTTATAACTTTTAATATGAAAAGAGAGTGATGTTAAATGAGTAAATTTAAGATTATTAATTCCACAATGGCAAGGCGGAAATCGGAAACAATATGGTGCAAAACTCCTTAACTGGCTGGCACCTGAGCTGAAGATGAAACTGTGGAAGTTCCTGTGGATAAAGAATCTACAAACAATGAAACGAGAGATGGATTGTAGAAAAGGATACTTTGTTAAAAGCATATAAAACATTTGAGATTTTGAATGAAAAGAATCCTGATAAAAATTGTGGTTTTTGTGGGATTGCAGTGTGGAATTGGCTCCGTTTTGGATATTTGCTGAAAAAGTATAAAAATGAAAAACTGCGATTTTGTGGATTGATGCAATATCCCGACGTTACTACGAAAGCGGATAATTGAAAGAATTTTCATGCGATGGTTTTAGCAAGTCTACTTGGAGAAGCTGATAAAGATATTGACAATTTGGTAACTACGAAAAGTGAAAAACCTGAAAACGTTATATTTGCTGGAATTGATGATTCCCAGGAGTTTGACAGGATTGTTTATGAGAAGTACAATTTTAAAAATTTTACGACAGAAGAATTTAAAGAAATGGGATAAAATTGTGGAAGAACTAAGAATGGAATATGTAATGGCATTTTTGATTTAGATGTCTTGGATTTTAGACAGGAATTTAATTGAGCGTATTTTTGCAGAGCCTGAAAATATTTGATAAATACAAGGATGAATTTCCCGTTGGGGCTAAAATATCTACCGTTTCAAAATTGATAAATGATGTTAATGATAATTTTAATTTAATTGGGCTTGGAATTACTGAACATTTACCTTGGCTGCAAATTAAACTAGCAAAATTATTACGTGAATTGCCATTAATAAAATAATGATTTTATAGGACGAAGAAAATTTGCTGGAAAGGAGAAAATAAAGTGCAAAAGATGTTTTACATGAACTATGGATATAAATTCACCAAAATCAAGACGGAATAATGTGGTACTTTATATTATTGGTGCTTTTTAGTAGGGATCAGGGATAATTGTTGAACATATACATTAATGTTACATGTCGATTAGGAATTTTACAACAAATCTGGAATTTACTAAAATATTTATTGAATAGCAGTTTTGTTATTATGGGGTTAGCTATGCAGATTTATGCTTGCAAAATATCCGTTAATTAGTGGGAGCGGAATTCTCAGGTTAGTGGACTGTTTACGGAAAGTGGAAATTTAAAATGGTTTGGGAACTGGTTACAAAATTTGTGGGAGGAATATTAGCGATTGGGGCTGGAATGTCTATGGGACGTGAAGGCCTCGTCTATTTGGGGGTTTTGGTTGGCTCTGGAGTAAAGGAAATTACAAAACGTTCTGAAGTAGAGGAGAAATATCTCGTAACATGTGGAGCAAGCGTGGAATTTCTTCAACATTCAATGCGCCACTAGCAGGAGTTATCTTTTTCGCTTGAAGAATTGCATAAATTTTTCTCGCCGTTATTGTTAATTTGTACCTTGTGGCAAGTGGAACCTCAAATTTTTGTTTTCGAGGATGATTTTTAGGGCTCACAAACTTCCTTCAATACAATTTTCTATGCCCAAAAAGGCACATACTATATTATATATTTGTTTTATAACAGTTATTTTCATGCGTTATAATTACAATTACTGAAAAAGCATTCAGCTATTTTTATTGCTTTATTCAAAGACATTATAGAAAAGATTAAAAATTAATAAATATGTAAAAATAGCTCTGTTTATGATAATGGCATACGTTATTGCCGTATTTTAGTGGAAATAACAGGCGGGGACACGAACTTATTGAGGAAATGTTTGGGAAAGATGTGATTCTTAGGACACTTATTATAATTTTAGCTTTGAAATCTTTTATACAATGCTTTGCTATGCAACAGGAGCACCTTGGGGAATTTTCTGCCAATGCTTGTATTAGGGGCTTTAACAGGAAAAAGTATACGGAGTAATATTAAATCAGTATTTTGCAATTCCTACAAGTAATTGTTCATTTTTATGCTGCTGGGAATGGCTGCCTGCTTTTTACAGCAGTTGTGAGAGCTCTGATTACGGGAATCACGTTAATTCTGGAAATGACAGGAAATTTTTCGTATCTTTATATGTTAATAAATTGTCTGCACAATAACTTATATTTTTACAGAATTGCTTAAAAATGGAGCCATTTATGAGTGGCTTTTACTTTAATATGTTTCAGAAGCAGATTTTAGAGGAAGACAAGAAAAAGAAGAATGCAGAAACGTTTCAAAAGACTGGAAATTTTAGAAAAATGGTGGAAAAAAATAAAAAGATTGAAAATTGAATAAAGCCAGACGATATAAAGGATAAAATAGTAACACTTTAATTCCTGTAGAGCAAATTCTGAATTTGACAATAAGACAGTTAAAGAATTAAATCTGCCTGAAAACCTTCTTATTGTGAGTGTACGTAAAGCTGGGAAAAGATAGTATCGCACGGGGAGATACATTGATTCAAAGTGGAAATCAGCTTGTGATCATTACAGATTATACGACAGCACAGAAGCATGCTGGGGAATTGAAGGAAAAGGGAATGAAAATAGTGGATTAATATAAAATAAATAAAATAATAAATTAGGGCTAGTTTTTCCTAGCCTTTTTATATATTTGAGTTTTTAAAAATTATAGTATTAATCAAAATCTTGGCTCGCATTTTTCGTGGTACAATATGTATTGAAATCTAAAATATAGTAAAGCCAGTTTAAACCAAACTTAAAAATTAAAAATAATTTCAATCAACCATATTAAAAATTACATAGTATTTTCAGTCTGATTTAAAAAGGCTTAATTAAATTATAAAACATTATGAAAGGAGAGAAAATGGAAAATAATCTTAAACAAGTAGTTTGCGCTCATTTGCAAAAAGATGTAAAAATTTTAAATATACAGAATCTGCATTGATTGCACTTTTTAGCTGCTGGAATAATATTTACACCTGGTAATTTGTTTTCTGGTGACATCAAAAAGATGATGCAACATAGAAAATCAAAAACACACAATTTCTACATCAATGCAGGATATACAAAAACTTGACAAGAATAGAAAATAATAAATTAATGAAATATACAACTTAGAAAGTTGATTCAACTAATGGAACAAGGGAGATCACGTTGTACATCCTTGGAGTAGCTGGCAATATGGTATAAAATTATTTTAATAATAATTGGAATGGAACTATATAAGGTAGAGGAGATAAAAGGCAAAAATATCCTTATGAAGGAATATTACAGAAATAATGATGTATTTGTAAGAAAATACATCTCCACTCAAGTAATCAGTACAAAAATTACCTTCAATGGGCTTGGCACAAAACAAGTTACGGTTTAATTAGCAATACACGTGAACAGGAACCATTAGTAAGTGCTAAGGCAGAAGCAGTAGCACACCTGGAGAGTAGTATTAAAAATCCTTTAAATGTAGTCACTCCTACACGACAGAACCAAACCCAACAACACCTAATATAGCAATAAAACCCCCAAAAATCAATAAAATTGTAGAACCAACAGCACCAAATGTAAATCCAAACTTGCCAGAACCAAATGCAAACTTTTGTTGATTATTGTTTCACAGGCTGTGGAAATAGTAATACACTGGGTAGCGGCTAATTCTAGACGGTCTGCAGGTACGTTACATACTATGCAGGAGGAATAGTTCCGGAAATTTTACTGATGAAGCAAGACCTGCTCAAGTAATTTACATAAATAATTCAGGTAATGTAGGTGGACCTGGTTTTTGGTATAGTAATGATGCAACGGGTGTGACATTAGCATCTAGCTGAAGTAGTAATGGGGCACGAAATGTAGGAAGTGGGCGTAAAGTAGCTGGACAAATAGGTATACATTCAGTAGCCGATGGTAAATTAGCAAATATAACAGCTAATTTGTATGGTAGAGCAGCATTCCATTCAATAGAAAATACATGGCATGTAGGCATAATACATATGATAATGTAAAAGCTAACCTTTAACGGAAAGATAATACGGTATTTTTATTTACCCAGCAGCATGGGGAAACGCTGATTTTACATACAAATACATATAGTGTCCCCTGGACTCATAATAAGCGAGGAGAATTTAATGGAAGTGTAGATGTTACAATACCTGAAAGTGCAAGTCAAAATATTATTTATAATACATTAGGGTACAAGCAAGTTTTTGCTATAGAAAGTAAGGGAGATTATGTTCTTGAAGGACAGGGAAATATGGTGTATTCAGGATATGGATATTCTCCAAATTATAAAAATTTAGGATGGACAATCTTATTCTACTACAAATGGCAATGACTAGATCAGTAACTATTAATGCACCTGGAACTTCAAGAATACACATATATAAATTTAACTAAATATGTACAACATATGGAGATGACAATATAGTTTTATATTTTGCAAACAAAAATAAAAATGCGGCTGGAGATCCACATATCAAGAAGGTATTGTAACAGGTGCTAACAGCATTGATAATTGGAAAGAATCTGTAGAGGATTACTAAGGAGAAGTTGCTGCAAAAGCAGTTATTGGAAATAAATTAAATAATGCTAGTGGTACTGCTCAAACTGGTGGAAATAAAACAGTGGAGATAGTAAATATGTTGGAAACAAATGTAGGAGTATTTGCAAGGTCTGGACAAAGAAAAAGATATCGCTTCCTAGTCGTGATATGAATGCGTTGCCACTCTTTGATAATGATCAAGCACATTCTTTTACAACAAAACAATGTTGATATTAAAATTTGGAAAATATTCTAAGAGTGGAATTATGTTTGCTTCCTGAATATGGAACTGTAATGGATGTGGCAATGAGCACAAATAATAAACAAGCGATAACAACATTGTCAACTGATATAAAAGACAATGGCATTGTTGCATCACTAGGGCGGTAGGGACCATCAGCTGCTGGAAAAATTTCAGCTGATGATTCCATAAATGAAGCGGCAACTGGAACGATTATTGCTTATTCAAATGGTGTTTGGGAGGATAGCAAACGATGACATGAGTGCAGCAACAGAAGCCTTCTTTAAAGGGAAGCCAAGTGAAATTAATATTGGTGCTAATGTTGAGCTTTCGGCAAGATACTTGAAGACAGGTGTTGATGGAAATGGTAATGAAACTGAATAAATCTGATTGCTTTATCTTGCAAAAGACGGAGGAATAGTTAATGCTAAAGGAACAACAGATGCCAAAGGATTTGGCGACGATAATAGGTATGCGGAAGGATATGATACTAATAATAAAACCACAGTATCAAAAGCAGAAACAACAGGCAAAATAACAGCCATTGATGAATGGGTTTCATGATGATAAGACAGTGCCGTATATTTATAAGAATATAGGAGGATTGAAGCTAAAATAAAGGACATATTAATATTAATGGTACAGCTGAAATAAATGGTATTGGAGGACTCTGCCACTGGTGATGGATCAGTTGAAACTTAAATGGAGCAAATAATGTAATTAGAGCTGGGAAGAACTGGGACTTGGTGGCATTTGATAAAGGAGTAGTAAATGTCTAGGAACAACGAAAAATAGAAGTTAAAGATATAAGATATGTGAGATAGTAAAATGTTGTTCAGACATCAGGAAGCCATGATAGTACAACTCCATTTTATGCTAATGGTGGAGGAAAAATTAATTTTAATGCTAATACTGAAATAGAAATGCACAATGGATTGATTATTCCTGATACTAGATACTAAATTTTTATTCTCAACTGTAACACTCTACCTAATCAACAACAAAATATTTCAATATGGGAATGTAAAATATAAGATAGTTAGGATAAGGTTACATTTGGAGTATTTAATAATAAATCAAATGTTATTTGGAATGAGTACTCAAGATTTAGCAAGTGGACTCAGGACGTAATGGAATTATTACTATGATTCAAGTAATCCAAATCCATTTGTAAACTGTGTTTGAAAATTCTGATACATAACGCTAGATACTACAAGTACAGTTCCAGGAAGTAATAATACTAATGCTGCACTAACTTAACATTAACACCTTATACTAATGAAGGGTTTAATGCGATTACTGCTGAAAGATCAAGAATAACAATAGCTTCTACTCAGACAATAAATGCTACAACAGCTTTAAATGAAAATATTCAAGGACTTTCAATGGGATCTAATAAAAATGCAACATCAAATGCAGAAACTGCATATATTAATTATGGGACTGTAAATCATACTGGAGGAACAGCAGTCATGCTAACATTGCTGGAATGAATGTGTTAAGTGGAACAACAACAACAAATCTGGTGGAAAATGTTACTGTCAACTCAAGGGCTGGAATTTATGGAACTAATGGAAGTAAACTTGTAAATGAAGCTGGTGCAACGATAACTGTGACAGATTCAGGAGCGGCTATTGCGGCGAAAGTTACGGCTGATAATACTCGTCTTTTAGATTATGGAACTGATAAGTCAGGAAATACTCAGACAGCTATAGAAATTACAAATGAAGGAAACCTTTGTGACAACAGGAATGGCAACCTGATTGGAATATTAGCACAAAATAACAGAGCGGATGAAGTTGATAGAAGTAGAGTGGTTATAAATAATAAAAATAATATCACTCTGGTGATAGAGGTGTTGGAATAATTGTTACGGTATCTTCTAAGACAGCTGGTGGAAATCCATTACATGGTGGAACAATAAACCTTACTGGAAATGGAAGTTCTGATATAGTTACAGGAGCAACTGGAACAGGAGTATATGCACAAAAATTCAAAATGTTAATTTACTTACAAATTATGGTATTGAAACAAAAGAAGAGGGAGCAGGTATCTATGTAAAAGGAAAATACTCAACTATAAATGGCCTGGAAAATTTGAATACAAATATATATGGTTCTACAGGAAAAGGAGCAGGACTCAATCTGGAGGAAGTCTTGCTGAGAAAGTGGAAATCCTGATGCCAAAAATTACGTTGATGTGGATGTTGTAATGCAACAAATACTACAGGTGGACTTGCTTCATTATATGCAATCAGTGGAGGTACTTTTAACAAATTATGGAACTATAAATGCTTCGCTTGTAAAAGGATATAACATAATTGAGATGGAAGCAGCATTGTAAATGAAGGAGTACTTATCATGTGCAGATTCTACAAACTCTTCAGAACCTAATATAGGTATAGTTGTAACAGGTTCTGGAAAAGCTGTAAATAATAAAAATATAATAGCTGGAGATAAATCTGTTGGAATTTATGGATTAGATGCTGAACTTGGAACAAAACCTCAGTTACAACAGTAGGTAAAGAAGGAATAGGAGTATATTCTAAAGGTGGAACAGTTAATCTTTTGACAGGAAGTACACTCTAATGTTGGTACTGATGAAGGAGTTGGAGTTTATACAGTAGGAAATGCACAAAATGTATATTCTTCTGGAAATATAAATTTGGCGGAAAAATTCGTTTGGATTTGTAAATGTTGGAAATAATAATATGATAGAAAGTAATTCAAATGTAAATTTGGTACTAATAATATATATATTTATTCATCTGCACAGCGGGAAGAATATATAATAAAGGAAATGTAACAGCTAGTGGTAATAGGAAACTATGGAGTATATGCTGCTGACGTTCAGAAAAATAGTGGACACATAAATATGGGAACAGGTTTAGGAAACATAGGAATGTATAGTAAATCTGGAGATGCATACAATATAGCAGGTGGGACAATAACTGTTGGTTTAAGTGGACCTAATCCAAATTACAAATCCTATTGATTCAAGAACAGGAAACTTAAAAGATCCTACAAAAACCACTAGATCCAGTAGGAACTTTGTACAGTGTAGAATGGCGGCTGGATATCTTGAAAGAGATCCTAGAACAAATCTTTCTGGTAAAAAGATTCAGCAGGAAATAATATTGTATATGATCAAGGAAGAATAACAAATTCAGGGTACAATAAATGTTGTAGGAAAGATAGTACAGGAATGTATGGAGCTGGTTCTAAAATACAGTTATAACAAATGATACTAATGGATATATAAATTTAGCATCTGATGGAGCAATAGGAATATTTTGCAGAAGAAGGAGCAAGAGTAATAAATAGAGGTACAATTCAAAACCACTGTTGATGGATTGAAGGATGTAAAAGGTGTTGTACTTGGAAAAAGATTCGGTACTTGATAATCAAGGTGGTAAAATATTGATAAAAACGCGGATACTAGTGTAGGAGTTCTTTGAAAGGTGCGACTATAATTACAGAGGAACAAGTAGTTAGAGGTGGAATAGGGTCAACTGGAAACTCAAGTATTTGAGCAAAGTTCAACAGGAAAAACCAGTATCAGCATTCCCCAAATATTATTTCACTATCAGCTGAGCCAAAATGCCCCTGAAGCTACAATAACAGTGAATGGACAAAGTTGTACGACCTGAACCTGTTAAATTTAACGTAATATCAGCACCTAAACAAGTAAGCATAAGTTCAATAGGAATTTATGTAGATACATCTGGAACAGAATATGTAATACCAGTAATTGACTTCAAAATCTTACAAAAGAGGCAGATCTAATAATTGGATCAGAAGCAGCAAGAAGAACAACAGCTAAAGAAATAGTAATAGACGATCCAAATATAATGAGATCCTTATAATGAATCAATGAGAAGTAACGAAGAGTAGATAAATGGAATTTATTCAGGAGCACTTACTTGGACGGCGACTGCCACAATAATAGATGCCAGCATGAGTGCATTTCCAGGACATGTACAAATAAATAAAATATCTGTGACCTTATACTGACTGGGCTGGAAAAGATGCAACACCAGTAAATAGTACAGATACATATAACTTTGCTAATGGATTGGAACAAAGATACGGAGTAGAAGCTTTTAGGATTTCACGTGGAAAATCAAATTATTCACAAAATTAAATGGAATTGGAAACAACGAAGAAGTATTGTTGTATCAAGCTTTTGATGAAATGATGGGACACCAATATGGAAACTTACAACAAAGAATCAATGCTACTAGGAAACTTGCTTGATAAAGAATTTAAATCATCTTAAGAAAGACTGGAGAAATCCATCTAAACAAAACAACAAAATTAAAGTATTTGGTATGAGAGATGAATACAGCACTGATACAGCTGGAATTATCGACTATACAAGCAATGCTTATGGTGTAGCTTATGTTCACGAAGATGAAAAAGATCAAGATGGGGTAACTCAATGGATGGTATGCAGGTATGTAACATAACAGATTAAATTCAAAGATATTGGAAAATCAAAAGAAAACCAAACAATACTTAAAGCTGGAGTATTCAAAACAATGTCACCTAAAAAGAGATCATAATGGATCGTTGCAATGGACAATTGGTGGAGATGTATTTGTAGGGTATCAATGATATGAAAACGTAGATACTTTGGTTGTAGATGAAATATTTCGAGGCTAAATCTGACTATCATTCTTATGGAGCAGCATTTAAAAACAGATTTAGGATATGATATCAGAATGAGTGAAAGAACACATTTACGTCCATATGGAGCGTTGAAGATGGAATATGGTAAAGATTTATCAGCATCAAAGAAGACAGAGGGGAAATGAGACTGGAAATAAAAGGAAACGATTATTTCTCAGTTAAAACCTGAAGTTGGAATGGAATTAGATATGTACAGCCATTAGCAGTAAGAACGAACTTAATCAGTGGGAGTAATAGCTTCATGAGAAATGAACTAGGAAAAGTTGGAAATGTAAACAACAAAGGAAGAGTTAGATATACAACAGCTAGACTGGTTTGGGAATCGAGGAGAAAAAGAGGACAGATGAGGAAATGGTAAGTTTGATTTAAATATCGGAGTGGACAACACAAGATTTCGGAGTTACAGTAAATGGAGGATATGACACTAAAGGTAAGAATGTAAGAGCAGGAATAGGATTTCAGAGCTATTTGCATTAATTTGAATAAGTAACAAATATTATTTTCATAAAAATAAAAGTTTTAGTGAAAAACAGTGGAATTTTTACTTTCACCGTGTGTATTTGTTATCGTCGATCCTTCCTCCCAGCTTTTAGCTTTCTCTCAACAGCCTTTTTCCAATGGCTACAATATTTTTCCCTTAAAATCGTCAGGTAAGTCTGGTGCAAATTCCTTGTTTAACGCCAGTGATTTCTTCTTTGGTCCAGAATCCGGTCGGGCAAGTCCAGCCAGATTGGGCGGCGCCTCACGCAGTTGTTTTCGATAATTTCAGGACGTAAAACTTTGTATTTAAAATTGATAAGTGTTGTGTTGGTGTTTTGGTTTTTTTTGTTTTTTTTTGTTTTGTCTTTTATTACAGGTGATGGATTCAGGGCAGCGGCACTGATTATGTGATTTTATTCGATCCACGGGCAAGCCTAACGATTGTGCCACGGGCGTACTATATCCCAGCATATGGCGAGCCTAATCCAACAAATGCTGGAACTACAGTAAACGCCACTGTTATCATCAACTTGTTGCTGCAAAAGATATCTCTGTATCAGAAGCTCGTGTCAAAAATCTTAATTCGTCACGAAGCCACGGACAACAGCCCGCCAATACACTTCCCTCCCAGAGCATATTCCACTTTTCCATCAATCCCAATGGCAACAGTTGTAAGCAATCCATTATTTGATTTGTGCTAACTTGCTCTGCAGTGTTCAAGTAAGCACAAAGCAGCCTGTTCCTGTAAGTACTCTGAGTATCTCCAGTATGAAATCCAGCCGCTCCAAACAGTGCCGTCACTGCTGATCCTCCAGCGATACCTGAAATTGAATGGAAGTACCGTTTTCTTCTGCCAATTGTAATTCCATTCTTGTCCGTCAAACTTCGCTTGAGTTTCTAACTTGGAAGCATACTTTCTGGAATATCAAGCTCCTTTAAAATGTCCCATTCTAAATTTTTATGTTAAAAGCATAGTTCTGGAAGCGTTTTGTAAAATCAGTAACATGCACTTTTCCACTCAGTCAATTTCGTACAAGCCAAGTATCAACCGTTCCAAAAGCAGTTCTATTTTCAGCTCCCTTGCGCCTTTCACATTGTCAACAGAATCCATTTTACTTTTTGTCTGACGTAAGCGTCACCATCAGTCCTCGTCTTATACATCTCTCAAGTCCACGGCTTTTCAATTCTTCGCAGATTTCAGCCGTTCGCCTGCACTGTCGCATGTGACAATTGCGTTACAGACAGGCTCGCCAGTACTTTTATCCCATACGATTACAGTTTCTCTTTGATTTGTAATTCCTGATTGCACGCCACATCCTCGAGATTCCAGATTGCGCGATAACTTCGGTAAGAACGGGAACGCTGGCTTTGCCCATATTTCCACAGGACTGTGCGCTCAACCCACCTGGCCGTGGAAAAATCTGCGTATGTACCTGAGCTGAGTCAACAATGTTAAGATTTTACCCAAAAATAATTGCACGTGAGCTAGTTGTTCCTTGATTCAGAGCGATTATATATATGATTATCCATAAAACCTCCTTATAATAAACTAGATCTTGAGAAACATGGTCAAATTTTTAATTTGTAAAGCGATGGAATCCGTGACATAATACAAAAATATAGCAAAAATTACTAAACTTTTAAACACAAGGAGGAAAATGAACAAAAAGAAAATTAACACATTAGTTGGCTCAATACGACACTTTATAGGATAATTGTATTTATATACATATTCCCAAATTACGCCACATATGTGGACAAAAAGCACAGCCGTGGCAACCACTTTCTGGCTCAATTTCAAGGCGTTTATCATGGGTAAATTTACGGATGGACTAAAGAACCTAAAAAGATTATATTTTAACTGTGCCAAATGCAGCAGGGGTAATATTAGGATTTTTGACTTTTTATTACAGCATCTAATATAACTTTAAAAGACTGTGACTTCCAGTCTCTTTTCCGGATTTATATTATTTTCTTTAATGAAATTATTTAAGCATAATAAACCGATATTCTTAAAATGTGAGGAGAAATATGAAAATAAAATAAATGTACTTGGATTAGGTCCCGAAATCTGGACTACTACTTTGCCAGCTGTATTAAAAGAAAATTGAAAATCAGATATACTAATTGGTGGAAAAGACATATCGAGAGTCTTGGAAAATATGCTGGAAAATAAGGAATATTGCCATATTAATGCTGGATTTGCAAAGAGTTTTGGATTTTATTGAACAAAATAGAGATAAGAAAATGTCGTCATTATTGGTCTGAGATACGATTTGGCAGCATGCTGACATTTATGAGAAAGCATTTTTAAGGCTATTGAGCTAAAACAATGACCTGGAATTTCTTCAATTCAGTATGCTGTCTGCGAAAATTTCTGATTATTGGAATGATGCTTTTATATCGAAGTGTGTTCATGGACGAGAAGTTGAGTATGTTCAAAAATTACGTGAATTTGGGAAAATTGGACTTTAACAGATAACAAACACAATCTCATAGCGGAAATACTGCTTTGAGAATGGATGGAAGAGGCTATTATTTTTGTTGGAGAAAATTTATCTTATGAAAAGGAGAAAATGGAACTTTCAGCAAAAAGAAATGTGTAGCTGAGGATTTGTAGACGGATGTAGTCGTGATTTATTGAAATGAAAAGCAATAGTGAAAAATCAAAATTATACGTATTTTAAGATTTGATAAAACAAATAAAAATACAGATTAATGAATACATTCCATTGATCAGTGAATAAAATAAAATTTTAGTAATACAGTTAAATTTATAGAGAGAGAAGTGAATATTATGAAAAATAATTTTAAGTTTATTTGCATTGCATAAGTTTAGCAACTTTTACACAGGAAAACATCAAATAGAAACAGAACCATCAGCAAAAATATCTCAAAACAAGTTATTCAAAGCTATAATTCTCAAATTGAAAAGAAGTGAGCAAAAATATATTCAAAAGAAGAAATGTTTGGATTGATGAATAAAATTCGATGAATGGAGTTTCTACCAAAGTAAAAATGAAGCAGTTGATTTGAGCGGATAACACGAACGGATGGAGAAAAACTATGTTTCCAAAATGAGTGGATACAGTGTTTAAGTATTATCAAAATTGTTAGAGAAAAGATAAAATTATATTTCTGAAAATAAAGGTATGTAAAAGTTAAACTGATTTCTTATTAATATAGGATGAATAAATAAAAACATGGGTAGTATTGATAAATGCTGAGAAAAAGCCGAGGAGAGCTCTAAAAACTTGTAGCGGCCTTTAAGACAGGAAAACACACGAAAAATATTCAAAGTCAATTTTCGTAGAAAAGATTGAAAAGCAATGATCTGAAAGTAATGGCAGGAAATTCAAATGGAAATTATGGATGAAGAATTTCGCACAAAATAACGAAAAATGGAAAATATGTGGGAAGAAAAGAAAATCTTTAGGAGGCTAACAAGAAGAATGGAAAAATGCGATTGAAAATCCGAATTTTGGGTATTGATTAAATACTAGAAACAAATTATTTGTTGAAAGACTAACTATAAAAAGTCAAGCATAAATGTAAAGTAGAGAAATAGAAAAATGTTCAAACTACTTGAAGAACTCTATACTAGAGGATGACGTCATCTTACTAAATAAAGACGAATTAACAAACCAGATGATCACGAAGACAAAATGAAAAATCTCATTTGGAACATCAAGTATGTATCATTGGGCTTACATAAATTAGGGTATCTGGAGCGAAATTATGATGGTTGTAAAATGTGATAGAAGCAGATGGTATGAACGATAGACGGACTAGAAATTTATGGTAAATTAATTTAGAATTATAAGAAAAAGATTTTTACTTGAAAGTTGGGCGAAAAATATGGAAAATGTATCAGAGTTGATAAAAAGAAATCAGAAGTAAATAAAATTTTCAAATTATAGTGCACGAAAAAGAGTATTTAAAAATGAAAGTTATGATTTAGAATCTTTCGAAAATGAAATCATAAATAGTGGCATTACTAAAAAGAAGACGACTTTTAGTAAAGAAAATATATATAGATAGTACAAACTTTAAAGAAGAAAAATTGTTTATTCTGAGTTTGAAAGAAAATGAGGATGAAAATTATTAACAATTGGGGAATCTATATTAGGCAAAGTGATAGATGATTAGTTTATTTTTAGTGAATTAAAAGTTCCATTTTTGAGAAAGAAAATTTTCGAAACTCTATAAATACCATTTGAAATTTCTGGCATTGAGTTACAGAAATAGAACACTTATTAAAGCAAATTGAAAATTGAAAAGGAAATGTGCTAAAGGATGAAACCTTTCTGTTGGGATGTGTGAATACAGACAACACAGTAAGTATAATGGAAATTATATATATATGGAAATTCCATTATTATTTCTCAAAGATTTTTGGAACACTTCTACAAGAAGAGTGCAAGGGAAGTTGTGATAGATGAACATACATAATATTTAAGAAAATTACGTCGAGGTTAAATAATGAAATTATAATGTATTATAATTGAAATACCAAATGGATCGCCTTTATAGATATTGGACGAGAGATGGAAAATTTAGAAAGAGTATAATTTTATCAGGATTTGGAAGAAAGAATATTAGAACAAACTGAAGTTTTAGGCAAACTACTTTGAATAACCATGAAGCCAAGAAGCTAAAACTGATTCTTTATATTTGGATGAATGGAAAATAACAGAAGAAAGAGAGTAAAAACTGAAGAAAAACTAAAAGAAAAGTATTATAAATGCTTATTTAAATTTAGAAGACTATGGTTATTTTGAAACATAATGAAATAGAAGGGTTATACTGCAATAAAAATAGTAGAAAACAAGATTAGGAGCTGTAGTACCCAAAATTACAAAATACTTGAAAGCAGAAAATGAATTAGTATAAAGATATCCTAAATCAATGTCATCAAATGAACTATTAGAAAATATTGGAAAATTTTAAGTTATCCAAAGAAAAATTGACCAATTATAACTCTTATGAGATAAAAATTATCCTAAAGATTGGAAATTAAAATTAGGATATATAGAATTATTCAATGAGATAAATAACAATAAGATTTAATAATGATGAGAATTTGGAAAATAATAAAAGAATTACAGAAAAAGAAAGAAACTAGTGACGATAAGTTATTTTATTTATTTCTATTGAATAGAAATAGAGAATTGACTGGAAGTAAAAATGTTAGATATATATATCTGGTGATAGATTTCAAGATATATATATTATTAGAAAAGATAATGAAATAACTCAAAAACATACGAGGAATTAAAATTATTAAAGTCAGAAAAGAAAAATAGATTTAAATTTAGAAAAGTAAAAGTGATCAAAAGAGAAATGTTGAAACAGTGAAGCATTTAGAAAGAATATTTAAAAGAAGAAAAATGAAGAAGCTGATATCAGTAAAATTTATAATGAAGAAACAAAAAGATATAGTTGTTGAGAATAAAGAACAAGATAGAAAATTTTCAAAGATAATAAAATAAAAGAAGTATTGGAAAATAATAGTAGAAACTCATGAAAGAGTGATTTGAAAAATTATGCTAAAGAAAAATATGTCATTAATGCCTCTATAGATTATAAATAAAGAAGTGTGGTATGACATTGTTAATGATTCAGGTGCACACCCTGAAAATAATACTGCAAAATAGATGAATTTTATATTGATGATATAAAGGAGTGGCGGAAAGAAATGCTTAAGATAAACTTCACGAAGCAGATAGTGTGATTGAAAGCAATAGAAGGAGGGATAACTCCCCAGAAGAGGAACACAGCATTTGTAAGAAGTTGGAAGAACAACGAAGTTCAGGAAATAGTAAAAATATTAGATAAAATAACTGGAAGGAGATAGTGAACAAAATTGGGTAGTGAGATTTTGGTTCAGGAAAAGAGTTTTTATGTTGAGGACAATAGGAATCTATTGGTTTTGCATGCAAAATTTTGTTGTTTTCACATAGTTGACTTGAACTTGCCAAGAAGATTTTGATCTAGTCAGATGGAAAATCAAAAGCTCTTTTATAGTGAACAATAATGATAATATAGGAAGCTCAAAACTGCTCAAAATGGAAGAGCTATAAATACAATAATAGAAATTCGATAGAAAAGTCAAGGATCAAACACTGAAATCACAAAATTTAAAAGTTGAAGAACTGATCAAAAATTCACAATTTATTGAAAAAGAAATAATATTTAACTTCTTCATTTACACATCATCAATATCCTATGAATCTATCAAGCCATTATTCAATATTATAGAGGAACATTAGAAGAAGATTATGACAGAGAGAGTAAGCTCAAGATGGTTACGAGGGAAATATTGAAAACCACTGAAGCCAAAAGGACTAGGAATTGGAAAAATAATTAATGATGATAACTGGTATGAGGAGGCCTTGAAAACATTTGGAGAATTACTCTAGATATGGATACCTGGGTTTTGTAGCGTTAATTTTGATGAATTAGTTGACTATACAAAATACGCTCAATCACAAACAAGAGAGAGATTATGAGCAAGATATTAAATATTTTAATGAATGTAAACTCCAATAAGGCAAGAGGAATGCTATAAATTTTGGTGCAACTACAAAAACAGTATATGACAAAGGCAGAGGAATGCCGGGTTATGAGGCATTGCAAAGGAGATTTAGGGAGAGAAATGATGATTTATCAAATTTACTAACACGAAGAAATCTGTATTATTATTAAAAACCTTTGAACAATGAAGAGATATTTATACTTTTAGAAAGACTGCAAAGATAGCCATAATGTAAATTATAAAACTCATGCAGAACTCAGATGCAAATGAAATAAGATTGCTACATGGGAAGGAAACATTAAACTTTTCCAGGAGCAAGATGAATTTTCTGACACCGGGAGAGCAGTAATAAAGGATTATATTGAAATTTTAGTATTTAATAAGAGGTGAAACCCAAATGAAAATATAATAGCAATAATAGAAGCAAAACATTAGGAAAATGAATAAAGTGGAAAAGGATGAAAATAATTTTGATGATGAAATAGAGGTATTTTAAATGGACACCATAATATGTTAGAAATTAGAAGATATATCTATGATCAAAATTGGCAGAAATTTACTAAATACAAGAACATTCTATAAAAACTTATAGCGAAAGTGAGATAATTTAATTTTAATTGCACCAACTGCCTCAGGAAAAACAGAAGCAGCTACCTGCAATTAATGAGTATTGAAAATTGGGAAGAAGGTATTAAGATAGTTTATATCTCACCATTAATTGTATTAATTAATGATCAATGAATCGGATTTCAGAATTATGTAAAATATATGGAAATAACTGTTATTAGATGGCATGGAGAAGCTTCTCAAAGTAAAAGAGAGATATCTTTTAAAAGAATCCCAAGGATATTGTTAATAACTCCTGAAAGTCTGGAAGCATTATTTGTAACAAAATCAGGATAGAGTGAGGAGTGTTTACAGTGTTGGAAAATATAATTGTAGATGAGATTCATGTTTTATATTGGTTCTGATCGAGGAGTTCGGCTTAGATCTTTACTGGAGAGACGGAACTCGTATAGTAGATAATCATCCTAGAATTATTGAGATGTCTGCAACAGTGTCAGGAGAAAGTGTCGAGACTTAAGGAGTCAAAAGTGGAAGGACAACAGAAAAGTAGATTAGGATGAAAGGAAAAGAAATGGACTACAAAGGCAGGTTTATCAATTTTGGATTCGATGAGACAGAAGTGATTAGATAAGATTTATGAATGTTCTAAGGGAAAGTGAGAACAGTGTGGTTTTCCGAGTTGCAAGCAAAGTGTAGAAATGATGTGGCGGCAAATCTGAAGAAGAGCTCAAAAGAGTTAATATAAGTTATTTTTCTCACTCATGCTTCAGTAAGCAAAACATCAGAGCAGTGTGAGAAATGTTTTGCTAAAGGGTCTAATAAAAATTTATTTTACAATATGTTGTACATCAACACTTGAATTAGGGATAGATATAGGAGCAGTTGCATTAGCATAGTTCAGCACAGTGCTCCCTCGACTCTGTATCATCCTTAGCTCAAAGTTAGGTAGTAGTGGAGAGGACGAGAACAAATAATTTACATTTTGACTTTCGGATGGAAAAATGGGATTTATTACAAGGAGTTACTGGGCAATTTCAGTTTATGGCATAAAAGGAAAAGTTGACAAAATAGATGTTGGTGAAGAAACCTTAGTATGTGATGAGCTCATCAGACATGGCTTTAATAGTTGAGTGAGGTGAAATGAGTTATCAGAATTTATTGTCAAAAATATCAAACTTGGAAAAACATTGAGATATGAAAGAGTTTTCCAAATATACTGTAATCATCTTTTAGAGAAATATATTGAAATATTGGATGACAGCATCATTGCAGGAGGTTAACTCTTGAAAAGTATTTATTAGCCAGAGTTTTATACTCAATTTAAAAGTGGAGGATATGTATTCGGTATATAACAATCAAATTAAAATAGAACTTCCACTAGTACAAGAGTAAATATAGATGATAATATATATTTGGCCTGCAAGTGAATGGAAAATAGTAGATGAAAAGGTAAAGAAAATATTTGTAAAAGAGGCAAACAGATGGAAAGCACCTAGATTTTTGTGTGAGAGGAGAAATTACTGATGAGATTAAGAAAAGAAAGTGAAGGAAATTTGTTCCGATCAAAAGGTGGGAAAATATTCTGATAAGATTTGGAAATTATTTCAAAAATCTTATTTTAAAACATGTATTTAGATAAAAATAGAAAAAGATATAAAACATTTAGAAGTACTAAAATAGAGACAGAACTTTGATGATATTGATTAGCTAGATATCAAAAGACTTTGTAGGAATTCGTATGATACAATTCAATCAAAATGATAATGTTATAGTGAAGAAGCTGTAAAGCTAATATTATAAAAAGTAGGATGTATGTAAATACAAATTGTAAATAAAAATGATATAAAAGAGTCAAGGAAGTTAGATAAAGCTCTTTAGTAGATGCTTACCCAGAGTTCAAAATAAATATATGCTTTTAGTACCAGATAATTTAAAATTAAATATGGTATAGATAATAAACGATGTTCAAGGTATTAAAAGTACTAGAAATTGAAAATGATAGGTATGAAATGCATAAAATATTTTCAAAGTAAAGGAATTGAAAAATAATTGTCAAAAATCTAAAACATATAGGGCCAATTATTAGGTATAGAAAATATATATGATTTAAATTTTAAATAATTATTTTATTCGTTAACAAATTGGTGGCGGAATAGAATTATGAGATGCGTTGAAGTAGTGAAATTTGCATTATGTACTGTTAAAACAACAGAGTCTAGTTATGAGATTTTGTAAAATGAATAGTCAAAATTATAAATACTGAAAAATGGAGGAAAACAATGATAAAGGAATACAAAACCGTCAGAAATTGAGAGAAAAGTGGCAGGATAAGTGGTTTGGTGAGGATGTTTTAAAATCGGAAAAAATAAAGTTGAGGGAAAAGAGAATTATGTATGGAGATATTTACGTATCCATCAGAAAGCTTCATGTTGGGCATTTGAGAAATTATGCGATTGGAGATGCGATTGCAAGATATAAGAAGTATGAAGGGTTAAGTCTGCGCATCCGTTTGGATGGGACAGTTTTGATTACCTGCGGGAAAAATGCTGCGATTGACAATGGGGCACATCCTGGAAAATGGATGACGCTAATATTGACAATATGAGAGACAGATGAAGCTTATGGGGCTTTCTTGTGATTGGGACAGAGAACTTAGCACTTATACTCAGAATACTATAAAAGTGGAATCAGAAATATTGAGATGTATAAAAAGGTCTTGTTTATAAGAAAAATCTTATGTAAACTGGTGTCAGACTGTAATACCGTACTTTGCGAAAATGAGCAAGTTGAAGATGGAAAATGCTGGCGTCACGGTAAAACTGATGTTATTCAAAAGGAACTTTCTTAATGGTATTTCATGTCGAATATGCAGAAGAATTACTGCAAGGACATATGAAGAACTTAGAGGGCATTGGCCTGAACAAGTGCTTGCTAGTGCAGAAAAACTGGATTGGAAAAATCAACGAGGAGCGGAAGTAGACTTTATATTGGACTTGATTATAAAAAGGGAATGATGAGAATATTGTATAGAAATGAAAAGGGTGAAGTTTATAACACTGTGTTTTACCACGAGGGTAGATACATTATTTGAGCGACTTATTTGAGTTTGTCCGAGCATCCGTTGGTGGAAGAGGTTATTTTGAAACAAAATCCTGAAATTAGGGGAAAAGTTGAGCTATGATTAATGAGGATAAAATTAGCCGTACAGCTGAGGATAAGGAAAAGAGGGTGTGTTTACAGGGCTTTATGGATAAATCCGATAAACAATGCAAAAGTGCCTTTGTGGATTGGAAACTTATGTATTGATAGATTATGGGACTGGAGCGTGTGGTCGATTGCCGGCCCATGATGCAAGAGAGACTTTTCGCTCTGATATGATTTGGCCATTTAGAATCGTTGTAAACCTGTGGATAAAAGATGGGAATGCATGGAAGTAACGTTTGCGTGTTTGAAAATTTGAAAATGTTTGAAACTGGAAATTGGGAGTATGACGTAAATTCTGAAAGAATTGATGGAATTTCAAATGATAGATGGAAAATCAAGATCGTAGAAAATAGCTGGAAAAATTAGATTGGTTGGTAGAAAACTGTAAACTACAGAACAAGCTGACTGTCACAATCAGCAGACGAACGAGATACTGGGGAACTCCAATTCCTGTGATTTATGATGAAGATGGAAATATTTACTTTGGAAGAGGGAAGCAAACTTGCCTGTGGAAATCACTGCCTACAGATATTGAGTTTAACGGAAAAGGATCCACGAAACTTCCGAGGAATTTAAAAATGTGGATTTTGCCAAACGTGGGAAAAAGTGTAGAAGAGAAACTGGCACAGTGGATACTTTCGTTGATTCTTCATGCGTATTACTTGGAGATATTTGGATTCTCACAATGATAAAGAGCCGTTTTAAAAGGATAGATGCAGATAACTGGACCGCAGTTCATCAATATGTCGGTGGAATTGAGCGCTGCTGAGTAATGCACTTGCTTTTATGCAAGATCCACAAATCACTAAGAGATTTAGGATACGTTGACACAAATGAGCCATTTTGCGTTGCCCTTTTGACTACGAGTGGTTTTAGGGCCTTCTTACTATTCCTCACGAAAGAAGATACTTTGTTCCCAAAAGGAAAGTGGAAAATGAAGGATGGAAAAGGCCTGCTTTCTAAGGAAACTGGAGGAATTGGCAACACAAAGTTGAAAAATGAGTAAATCTAAAAATAATGGAGTAGATCTGGAAGAAATCGTGAAGGAATACGTGAGCTGACTCTTCCAAGAGTAAGTTCATTGTTTGCCGCACCGCTCAGAAAAAGAGTTGGAATGGAATATGAACGGGACTTGCAGGCTTACATGTTCATAAACAGACTTTTATCTGTTAATTTCATCAACAGGCTGATTTTGCTGAAGTAAAACATGCATCAAAAGGAAAATAATTACGGAATGATTTGAGGCGTAGAGAAGTGAGAAAAGACAAGGAAATTCAGATTACATCCAGACTGTGATGCAGACAGCATTGAGGACGATGTTCACTTTTAACACAGCGATCGCAGCCTTAATACTGGAACTTCTACAAACTTGATATGAGGACAGCTCACATGCAAACGTAATTGATGCAAAAACGATATTTCATCAGAAAGTAAGTATGGCACGAAAGTTCTTGGAAAAAGTGATTTTAATGCACTCTCTTTGCACCGCACGTGGCAGAGATGAAATGTGGAGCGATTTAGGAAATGCGACAACCTGTTTACTTCTTTGGAGGAAGAATGGCCAGCATTTGATGAAAAAGTAGCTGTGGAAATAACTTTAACTTGGTTGTGTGCAAGCAAATGGAAAGAAAGTTAGGGATATGCTTGCCTGCACAGATTGGAATTTCAAAAGATGACGCTGAAAAACTTGGCATGTTTCTTCTAGAAAAAGGCTCAAAGAAATTTGTTGATGGAAAGAAGTTGCAAGGTAATTGTTGTGCATAATAAAGCTGGTTAATATTGTTGTAAAAGGGATAAAGTTTAATAAAAGGGAGGAATTTTTAGAGAAATTAGAGGTGATTAAGATGATATATATTGCAGAAATAGAAAAATAGTAAAATAATTAATGAATTTAAAAAGCTGACTGGAAAAGTGAAAGGATGTATTAGGTTCAATTGGTGGCTAAATTTTGTTGAAAACAAAATTGAAAAGAAAGTTCAATGGATATTTTATTTGATACATGAAGAAAATAAAGATGTTTTTATTAGAATGCGTGATAAATAATGATTAAATATTTGAAGTTTGTGACATTTTAAAATACATAATAAAGTTTTTAAAATTGTCGGTGGTTTAGAAGGATATAATGATTAAAATAAAGAACTTCTATTCTTTGTTGGGGCATATTTTTGATAGAAAATGGGTATGATGAAAAAATAACGGAATATATTAAGGATATGGAAGGTTGGTTATTGGTGCTGAAAATAAGATTAATAGAAGATTTTAAAAAGAAAAGTTGAAAAGTATGTCGAAATTAAAAAACAGGAGGGAAACGAGATAGCTGAAATAGCAGTAACTGGAGTGACAGGAAATTTAGGTGGCATGGTTTCAAGATTATGCAAAGAAAATGGCATAAAAGTGAGAAAATTTGGCGAAATAAGAGAAAAGCTGAAAAATGGGGTGATGTTTTAAATCGTTACGATAAGTCAGAAGATACTATGCAAAATCGCTTTGAAGCGATTGATGTGCTTTTTATGGTGATCAGGTTCAGAAAATCCTGACTGTGTTCAGCAGCATAAGGATTTTATTGATTCTGCTTCAAAAACAGCTGGGTGTCGCACATTGTTTATCTTTCGTTTTACAATGCTTCAAAAATTCGATATTTACATTGGGAAGAGACTATGCAACTGAGGAATACATTAAAGAAAATGGCTTTAAATATACATTTTTGAGAGATAATTTTTATGTGGATTTCTTTGCAGATATGTGCAGAGAGTACGGTGAAATAAAAAGCCTGCATGGAAATGGTAAAGTTTTCAGCTGTGGTGCGGATGTGTCAGTAAGTGGTTGCTAAAAATTTTGGAAAATCCAGAAAAATGGAAAATCAGACTTTGAATATGACGAGGCCTGAAGAAATTGACAATGGAGGAAATTACAAAACTTGCAAGTAAATATTTGGGTAAAAGAAATTAAATATATTCTAGAAACAGTAGATAGAGGCTTTGAGATCACGTAAAAATCTGGAAAGCTGAACAATGGGAATATGATTCGTGGTTTTCAACTTATACTGCAATCGCTGAAGGTGAACAAGCTGGAATTTCAATGATATTGAAAAGTGTTTGGGACGTAAAGCGACTTTTACTGACTGGAGTATTTGAAACATTATAATTAAAAGATGATTAAATACTAATAGGAATATAAAATTATTAATAAAGAGTTAGCATTAGGCTGGCTTTTTATTTTTTTTATAAATTTATTTAAACAAGGGGTAGGATTAGATACAAATTTTTAATATCAAACTGATAAAAATTAAATAATTTTTAAAAGAAGACGATTATAATTGATTGAAAGGAGAAATTTTAATTATTAAAATAAAATTAGATATGAGAATAGATGAGGTTTTGGAAAATTTTAATATGGGAACGATTGATAAAAGGATAACTAATGAATCTTTAAACATCAAAATAATGAAAAACTGATTTATGAGTTGCTGGAGAGGCCGTGTAAAAATAAGAAAGATTGTTCATATTGCAGAACGAGCAGGAAAGGTCGACTAGCCACATTTTAGAGGGATGCAGCGGGATATTCTGTTGCAAAGCTACTTCGCCACATATTTTTACGCTAATGAGAGAAATTTTGCTGATAAAGACATGATCTCTGATGAGAATGTTGTGAAAGTATTATAGAAGTTCAGTAGCAGGAGTATTTTGGAAAAAGAAACTCGATCGCAGATAAATGAGATAGCGACTTTATGTGCTTGCTTTATTTTGAGGCAAAATCCTGACTTTATATTTCTGGAAACTGTCTTGGCGGAAGATATGACGCTACAAATGTTGTAAACTCTACAGTGCAGCGCCATAACAAATGAGTTTTGATTCACGTCAAGTCTTTTGGGGAAATTCTCTTGAGGCACGTGACAGGACAGAGCTGGGTTATCAAAGAATGGGCAGTTGTGCATTTACGCCCAGAATTTAGTTGAATTGGAGAATGCTGTAAAAGAGGAAACTGATAATTTCGCAAATGTCTCCGAAAAGTATGAGAATTTACAAAGTCGAGACTGGTACTACACAAATTATAAGACAATTGTGAAAGATTTTGGAAAATGAAAATTTGGAAAGAAATTTGATGTGCTGATACATAAAGATAAGTCGATATTTTATATTGCCACTGGAAGAAATTTCTAGGCAAACATTTTTGATTACTTATGAAATTACGTTAGATTTATGGTATCAGCGAGTAGAAATTGTAAGAAAGGGCTTGAGTGAAATTTCGCTGGCTGGACGGTTTGAGATCACAAAGAAATGCTGCTAGCCCTCGATGTAGCTCATATTGATGAGTCTGTACGAGTCCTTGTAGAAAATTTGAATGAACTTTTTAAAAATGATGAAGTAATTTCATTCTTTCGATACTTGGAACAAAGGACATTGCAAATATTTTTGAGAAAATTTGGATTACAAAATTTTTATACTTTTAAAAAGACGTTACTTACGGACTCTGCCAATGAAATAAAGAAAAATCTGGAAAATGCAAAATATTTTGACAAATAATATAATTTTGAAGATAATATTTTGGATGCTCTATAATCAGGCAAAAGAGATGATTTTGGAAAAAGAATAGCGAGTATAAGGCAGATAGTGGTTTATGGCTCTTTTTATGAAATTGCGAAGTTTGGTTGTGTGGCAAAAGGAATGAGCATTTTTAACAGTAGTAGAAAGGGAATCATTTCATGCCTGTATAGAATTGTTTTACAGACATTGAAAAATAAACACGCAAAGTTAAGGTTTGAAAAGAGAATGTACTAATAAGTAGAAATGTGGGATATAATAATAGCAAGAAACATAATAAAATAGACTTGTAATCCAAATGAAATTGTTGAATAGATATAGGATTTTAAAGTACTACAAGAAAGTCTTTTAATTTCTAAAATTATGAGTAGAAATTAATGTGATATTAATTTTTAATACTACAAAAGAAAATAAAAAAGAAGGTGATATTTTGAAATTAAAAGTGAAAAATATTTTTTATTATAATAATTATATTGGTAACTATATAATTATTATTTTCATGAAGCAAAAGATGAATGTTCATTTTCTCAGAAAAATGTGGAAAGTTATTATTTAAAAAAGCAACAAATTACTAAAAAAGAAGGTATAAAATTATTTTATGATAGTAATACGATGAAATATTATGGTTAAACGTTCTTATGAAATTTTTTATTCATTAGTACATGTGTCTGAGATATAATAATAGCAAAAACAAAAAAAGAATGAATAAAAAGATAAAGTATCCTGGCATTAGGTATCTCTAGAGAACCAACATATATTTATATTCCTGAAAATAAAAAAGAGCAGTTATTTTAAAAGAAAGAAGAATCAAATTTTAAAATATAGGAACATGTTATTTAGTTGATAATTTACTGGGATACTGCCCCGTAAAAGAATAAAGAAATTTATTCTTTTTTAAATAATCGTTGTTGAAAAGACAGCGATTATTTTTTTTGTTTGTAATTTTAAAAATTTATTTAATAAAATTTCCAACTTTCTTCTGTAAAAATATGTTATAATTTATAATGAGATTAAATATATAATAATATTTCACTTAAAATAGAGGAAAATATAAAAAATATGTGATAAGCCTGAGGAAAAGTTATAGGACAAATGGTACGACTTTGATAAAGGGCACATTATCATATTGTAGCGATGGATGATGAGGAAAGATTTGATTTGGCGGTTAATATTGGGAGTATTTATGAGAAGATGAATAAATTGTTTCTTCCAATCGAAAGGCTTATTATGATGAGAGTTATAATTGCCGAAAGAGAATTGTCTGTAAAATGCTGTCACAAAAATGGCATTACAGAATGTCACAAGGATTTATATCTGGATTGCACAGAACGGAACTTTTCCACACGAAAAGATGATACACAGATGAAGGGTTTGATGTATGTTTACTTGACTGGGATTATTGAGAAGAATGTTAGCAGGCGTGAATAATGATGATTATAAGTGATTTGGTGTTTGAAGGCTATGCGAACGGGAAAGGGCTGTATGATATTCATATGAATCAGGGAAGTGTGATAAATTTAG